>Ga0116227_10001614_pt1 | contig 50712 bp, 38 predicted proteins | sample S1TSphgellanicum_FD_89693 | JGI IMG/M metagenome (GOLD analysis project Ga0116227, IMG submission 89693) | Host-associated microbial communities from peat moss isolated from Minnesota, USA - S1T2_Fb - Sphagnum magellanicum MG | ecosystem: Host-associated > Plants > Peat moss > Unclassified...
ATGTCTTTACATACAACAAGGAATAGATGTAAAGAATCATGTGACTTAATTTTGGAACATATTTTAAATCAATTTCAATTGTTTAATCACATGCATGGCCATCTTGTAAGGCATTTGAATAGAGTTTTGTAGAATTTTATTAAACTTCCACAAAAGTGTGCATTTAGGGGGGAAAATTTGAAACTCAAGAAGACTCTTTAAAACAAGGTCATATTTGAACCAATTAAAATTCCATAACTAAATATTTTCATAAAATTATTCCAAAGAAATTCATTTTTAAAATCATTATGATTTAGGATGAGACATATTAAATCCTTTTAAACCATTCCCAATCAAAATTAAGCTCAAAAAAAAAATTCACATATGAACACATTGTTATTTTGATAATCCATGTGTTATAATTTCAAAAGTTCATTCACTTAATTTAAAGGATATTTTCTTAGAATAAAATTACATATCTATCTTCATATTCAAGTTGATAACTTACAATTGAATCCCATTAGACAAAATATTGATTTTAATACATCTCAAAATGGTTATGAACACATGCCATTCAAAGTGTGACATCCAAATTGATCCATTCATTCATGCATTCACCCAAAGGAAAGCTAGATCCATTAGCACATTGTTCATATTTAGCATTGAAATACAAAAATGTTGTTTTTAGCCAACAAAAGTCCACATTTTTCAAAACCAAAACACTTACCTCTTATGTTAATAAAGAACCAAAGCACTATCAACAAAAAGTTCCTTGGAAAAATATGAAACCACCTTTAAGATGATTTTTCACAAAGGACTTGAAACAACACTTGCATCACAAAAATGAGGACATTTGAGATTTTGAAAAGTCTAAAATTTTTATTTACCACAAGGGATTTTTTTATGTTTCATTAGGGCCAACATGATTACATGTCGTTCCATCATGACTTTATGTTTATAAAACAATTTTGGAGTCAACAAGACCATTTATTTTATTTCAAGGGATTTTTTGTGGTAATAAATGTGAAAATTTGTGAAAGAATTCATTCACACTTGCAGTTTGTGTGCATGAGCAAAAGAACTATGCCATTGGCCATATGATTTATTGTGATCACTCCTAATTCTTGAAAGTCTATGGTCATTTTTTTTTATGGACTTCATCATAGACCTCTTGTGCTTTAAATATTAAGATTTCATTCTTGTTGTGATTGATTAGTTGCCCAAGATGATATATTTTATCCCAACCACCAAGATAGTGATAAGTGAAGGTATTGCAAAAACTTTTCTTAACAACATCTATATTTACCATGATTTGTTATCAAACATTGTTTTAGATCATGGATTTTAATTCATATCCACATTTGGAAGGGATTGTTTAAACTTTTAGAAGTCCAAATTAATCATCCTTCAACCAATCATCCCTAAACAAATGGACAAACTAAAAGGATGAATCAAGTATTGGAACAATACCCAATACTTTTGATATATGATCAATCACCATCAAGATGATTGGGTTGACCTTTTTCCCTTGAGAGAGTTTGTATATAACAATATATATCATTCGTCACTTGGTCACATTCTATTTTTTGCAAACTATGAAAGACACCTTAGTTTTGATACCTTAGTAAAGGGTAGGATGAATAATTTGACTACAAAAGATTTTATTAAAAAGTCTAGTTGACATTTGAGGTGAATTGGTTCCATGGTTATAAAAAGTTCAGTAACAATATAGAGAATAAGTCAATTGTCATTGTAGCCAAATCCAAATTATAAAATTGGAAATCAAGTTTGGGTATTTCCTCAGGATCTACAATCTATAATGCCTTCAAAGAAATTGGATTACCAATGACTTCAACCATTTCTTATCATTGGCCAAGTAAATCCAATCACATTTTGATTACAACTTTTAAGATTGATGAAAATCCATCCAATATTCCATATTTCAAATCTTGAGCCTTTTCATGAATTTACCATATCTAGGAAATAGATTAGACCAACTTCACTAATTAAAATTGATGATGAAAAAGAATTTGAGGTTGCATTTTTAAAAAAAATTGTGAGTTCTTCACAAACATTTGGAATACATAGTCCATTGGCATGGATATGATGTTAAGGTGAAAACATAGTTAGGTGGATTGTTTGGATTGTCATGTAACTATAATTTTCTGGATTGTAAATGAACTTAAATTATAAAACCATATTGAACATTATCATTGTCAAATTTTAAATTATCCATGTTGCAATAGACCACAGTCATATTCAAAAATAATAATTTTGGATGAATTTTAGAAGTATATGGATTCATAATGGTCTTTTGAAATGATGACATTGTTTTTCACATAGAGAAAGCGAAGAATGTGGATTCAAAAAATACATCACATGGTGTTAGAATAAAAATTTAAAACTAGGCCACCATCAAATTAGGAATCCAAAAGCAAGATGCATTGAAACCTCCCATTATAAGATTTTTTCATTTTTAAAAACTTAAAATGTCATGATTTTCATCATTTTTTTTTCCCGATTTCACATTAAAATCTCTATGGTTTACATGGAGTTTTTGAAAATTCACATGTTTAGGGATATTTATAAGGTAGCTTACCAGTATTTGGGACCAAAAGCATAACTTGGGATAATTATAAGATGTATAGTTTAATGATTGTTATAATTGCAAGAATTATAGTTAATGTACGATATTTGAAGGATGTTTTAAATGAAGATGCAATTTTTTTTTATTGATCTTTGGTTTTAAAATATTGGTTATTATCATTGGTTGCAAGATTCATTGAATGTTTTATTGTAAAAACTATGAAACACATTTTCAAAAAAATTTCATTCTAATTCATTTTCACCATTCCTTGTGGAATGCATCATTAAAAGAGGGTGTAGTGTCAATTAAACATAAAGGAATTAAAATTTTAAAAGGAATATGCTTAATTTTTAAAAAATACTTTTGGAAAAAACATTAAAAATTTTTCTAGGAGTTTCTACAAACATCTAAGGAATATGCATAGAATTTTCTAAAAAAAATTATAAAAGAAATTAGAAAATTTAGTTAGCATGTGCATAAATTTTTTTAGAAAAATGATTAACAAAAAATAAAAAAAGTCTTGGTCAAAAGAAGCTTTTAGAAGAATATTTAATAAAAAATTCTAAAGGACTTTGTCAGAGGAGGCTTTTAGAAGATGTGGTTGGTGAAGTTTATTAAAACTTAGATGGCAAAAGCTTTTTAAAAACATGATTAATGGAGGTTTATAGAAGGTTTATTAGCTGGAACTTTTTAAAAGGTTCATGAACTTTTAGAAGGTTCCATTGAATAATATAAACATAAGGAATGATTGATTATACATTGTGCCATAAATGAAACAAGAGGTTTTTTTTATTAGAGTTCTACAAATTTAGGGGCAAAAGGATAAAATAATATTTTCATCAAAAACTATAAACCATTGGTACATCACGAAATAAGGAACTAGGGATGTTAAGGTAGTAGTCTTTTTTTAAAATTGCATTTTACATGTGATGGTCATGTATTGGTTTATTAAATACAAAAAATCCATTTAAAATATGATTTATGGATTAGAAATCGATTAAAATTCACAATATGACCCATTTTATAACAAACATCTAATTTTTTAACATCATTCTCTACATTATAATCAAATGTACAACTTTTTTTCTATCCATGATCACAATTTTTGAACTATTTTAAGCATTAAAGATTTTCAAAAAATAAATTTCACAACATCAATCCAAAACATGTGCATCTAAAAGGATCAACATATATTGCTCTTTTTATTAAATATATTAAAGCCCACAATAAACTTTAAAACATTTGGTGGAGGTTTGAATAACAAAACACATGTTCATATTTTTAAGTTTAGTAAAACATGGGACAAAACACTTAAAAAATAGTGTCCACCTTGCTTTAAACATACAAAAAGACTCTTGCAATTTCATCAATTTGCATCAATTTTTTGATAGTTGAAATTTTGCAAGTAATTGAATGGCATCCAAAAAAGAATTAACTTTCCAAAATATTGTGTTTTCATGGCATAATTTCAAAGAGACACAATAAGTAGTGTCCACTTATTATGTTGGTTACTTAATTTATGAATGTTCCCCCAAGGACATGTATAACCATGTGCAAAGGAAGGTATGGATGACATCTCTCCTATTCAAAAATTCAGGGCATTTTTCAAGATGAGAATTCCAAGTAGCATTGTTAAGGCCACCCAATGAATTAATAGGTTTAAACAAGATAAAAGTAAGTGCAGATAGTGAAATACACTCTTGCAATATTATGATAAATAATCATACCTGAAATTTGATGACAATAAATTACCAACTTGGTAATGAAAAAAAAATAAAAATTCACAAAGTCAATCATTATCACTTTTACAAAATTGGTAATAAACATACTACCAATTTTATAAAACGTATGCAATAAAAAACACAAGTTTATTATACAAAATCACACATACTTGAATATATAAGCATGCAAACAATCCTAGAAACTATTGAGTAACACAAGAACTTAAAAACAAAACAAAGATTGTAATGGAGATTAACATTCTTGAAACTTGTTAAGTCGTCATATATATAAATGAAAAATGTTGTAACATAGTGCATCTCCTCTTCATAAACCAATAATAACATTTCATCAAATTACCAAAGAACATCAAAACTAAGATAGAAAAAAATTACAAGTTCTCCTTTAGAGGTTGAAAAAGACAAAGTGACTAAAAGAATGAATGAATGAAAGAGAAAATACCTAAAAAAATGGCATGTCATTACAAAATAGTGACAACGATTTCTTTTTAAATTAATAATTTATTCACCATTAGAAATCTTAATAGCCTGATCAATATTGAAAATCCCAAAAGTCAATTGACATTAAATTAAAATTTTAAAAAAATTTGCTAGACCTAATTTAAAATATATATATATTCAAACTAAGACTTCTAATTAACATAACTAAAGTTGGCAATTATTTATTTTTAGTAAGTAAGATTTTACAAAAATTATTACCTCATTTTTTTACAAGTTTTCATTAATTAACATGCATCTTTTAATTTATACACCATTTATTAATTATAGATGGAGATGGTTCACATGTGACATTTAAAACAATTAAAAGTAAGCACAATAATTTAGGTTGGACATGATCACATTATTCAGACATTCCTTGCGCCCTATAACTATTACATGTGAAATGTTTTAATTCAAGATAACCTTTGGGAAAGATAAATGCAACACTATGATTAAAAATAATTATAATGAACCAAACAAGGTTGCATTTGGGTACAATCAAAACAACAGTAATCACTTTGGGATGTGACCATTACGATAAGTGGTTTACTTAAATTAATATGAAATGTTTTGGATGAACTTGTATAAAAATATTTTTGATGTATTGTGAGAACATTTAGAGAAATTTGAAACGAATTTAATGAATATGGATTACCTCAAAACATTTTGAAGATAATGCAACTTCTATTTTCACTACTTAAAATACTCTTTAAAATACCTAAAATTATTTGAAAATGACATTTTTTATGACAAGGTTTTTTATGTACACATTTATATTATAATAATGTAACATCTTTTTGGGTCATACAAATGAAAGCAATTTAAATTTTTTTTTTTGTTGTAGTTATTATGTTCGTTAACTTTGGATAAACCCCAGATTTCCCCCTCATTATCTAGGGAATTTGGGTTTCTCCAAAGTTAACGAACATAATAACTACAATAAAACATGTTGAAATAAAAGAACATGACGATGACTTAAAGTAACAAAAAATAATAATAACTTGAGAAAAGGGGTTTTGAAACAACAAAACAACAAAGAGAAATGGAGGAAGGGGTTTTTTGAATCTAGCAAGTTGACGATCAACAAGGAGGGTGTTCTAGAGAGAGCAAGATGACAAAGAACAATTGCAATGAGGGGAGAGGGGGGGTCTTGAGAGAGTAAGATGATGAAGAGCAAAAAGGAAGGGGGGTCTTGAGAAACTCAATGATGACTAACAACAAGGAGGGGGTTCTTGAAAGAGCTAGATATGAATAATGGTAAGGAGGGGATAGGACAATGAAAATCACTAATAGAAGGGGGCTTGTTGAAAGAAGATAATGATGTAAATGAACAACAAAGGGGGTGGGGGTTCTTCAAAGAAAGGTTGAATGAAAAAAAACACTTGCAACAAACAACTTCACCCCTACAAACTTTGATTCCATAATGATGTAACCTTTAATGCGTCCACATTAACAAGAGTCAACCGTACCATTTTGGTGAATGTTTATTCTAAAATATCTTTTAAAAATTTATTTGCAGTTGAAAAAATAATTTAAAATTATGATGGCCTAAAAAGATGTTGCATTATAATATTATTGAAAGATATGTTCAAAGAATCTTTTCCAAAATATGTCATGGTCAAAGAAACTCCTCCAAAATAAAAATCCTTACAATGTTTTTTAAAAGCATTAATTATAGTATGTAGTAAAGGTTTTTGAATACTTTGTTTTCATTAAATTCATTTCCAAATCATCTTACATGTTTTCATGATATAATACAAACATTGTCATATAAATACATTAAAAATATACAACATGAATACAAATTTTCAAATCAAAACATGAAAAACCAAGCATTACTTACACTTTGTGGCAAATCATGTTATTGTGATTACAAACCCAAATGGTGCAATCACATAAAAAAAAGGCTGCCCAACCCAAAGCCAAAGTTTTTTTTCCCCCCAAAACATTATGTTTATTATGCCCTACCATGTTGATGCCTATTACAAAGACAAGACAAAGACAAAACTTCAAAAATACAAAAATACTTGATAAATAAGGAATTTAATAATGAACAAGAATTAAATGGTTTTATTGCTTGAACAATGCATAATACAAATTACACATTAGACGAGTTAGAAATACAAAGTCACAACTTGTGTTGATGAGATTGAAGGGTGATGCCTTCATAACCTTTTTTTATACTATCCAATGGATCTTTCTAAAAGATTATCAACCTTTTAAAAAGTTTTGCCAATTAGGCATTTTATATGTTTATATTAAATAACTTTCTAAAAAATTTCATTAATTATGTTTTTTAGAAGCTTTTGTTAGTTCTACATCTTTTAGAAACATCTAGTGTATTTTTCATAGTTGTTTTTAGAAACGTTTAAGAACTTCCAAACATATTCCTCAAAGAAGTTTTTGAAAACTTTTAAGAATTTCTTTAATAGGTTATTGTCTGTGATACCTACAATAATCGTTAGCTACACACACACACATCAGAAACGATAAAAACCATCGTAATGGTGCATCATTTAAATTTTTTTGGCAATCCAAAATATGTGCTCACCTATAATGCACAACCATACATACAATGTTCACAAAATTACAAAAATGCATAAACATAGAATGATGGTAGAAACACATGAATAATGTGTTGGAATCTCAAATCAATAAAATTGATCTGTGATCCACACCAAAATGGTTTTGAGGCTCATTCATGAAATAACTAGAACTTGTTCACATTGGAACTAGTTCTTTGTTAATCAACAACTAAACCAAATTAATTAGGTTAACCCAATTGGAGGTTAAATTAACCTTGATTTAACTAAGTAGCCAACATAACACAATTGACAATGTAACTTTGACATACTTGATAAAATATCCCAAACTTTGATGAAATCATATTACAAAATGTGTTTATCATCCATGTGATGAAAAATCCTTTAACCCTAGAATATTAAACATTGTGAATCTTTTTTATAAGACTATTTTTGGCATTATGTTTATGAAATTGATGTTGAAACAACAGATGACATGTATTTAAATATAAATTATTTATGTAAAATTTTGCATTAAAGGTCACATGCAAACAATTATCCATGTAGTTTTCAGAACTAGATGTTAATAAAATATACAAACAAGCTTAATAACACATTCAATTGTCATGAAAGTATAACTTGGCCCTCTTGCACATAATTAAAAAAAAAATCTTCAAAAAAGTTCTTTAAGTTATATAGTTTTTGGGGTAAAAAATAGATTCAAAATAGATAGATGTTATCAAATTAAAACATATATTCTCATTTTTTTTCAATAACAAGCCCTTATAATCATTATTATACAGATTTCTATGTTTTTTGAGAATGATTGGACAACAGAATTGTCCATACATTAACCACCTCATTTCATTTGTCCATACATTATTTTGAGTTCTTCTTCTTTGAATCCTTAAATGTTCAACGATCGGCCTGCCTACCCTATGTGGACCCCTGACTCATAATTTTCAAAACACCAAAAAATTGGTTTTGACTTGTAACTATAGAAATATTATGCCATGTGTTCATGGATGAAAAATTATTCAAGGATGAAAATTTGGATGACAAATGAAAATGGATGAATTTTCTTAATGAATGTTGACAACATATGAAGTGTGAATTCTTTGAATGATTCTTTGGTTTTGGCCTTGTAACTATAGGAAAAATCAAAGAACCATTTGAAGAATTCACACTAAACTTGTGCTTCTTTCACAAAACCCATAAAATCTTTGGAAATTTTGAAACACCCAAAACCAAAGGTCATACAAAATCGAAGAACTAGCCAACAAGACCCCCTAAGTTAAGTTAGTTGATATGGCCGAATTGATATGTATACATATACATATTAATGGAATGGGTATTGGGTTATTAAGTAGTTGCAACCACATTGACATGTTACATAACCATAGGCCTGAAAATCTACATAAAAGAGAAGGGATATTTTGCATGTATACACAATAGATCATTTGACATGTAATGAATGACTAGTGATTACTTGATGGGCAGTTGTGAAGATGCAAGCAGAATACAATATTCTACTTTGGAATCTAGTTCCGGAATCGACATCTCCAAGATTTGACCCTTTACAATTTTTTGGATGGAAGGATTTGCCTTTATTCTACATCCCCCAAATCATAAGAAAAGTAACAACATGATCTCATAAAATCCATTTATTGTCAAAATGTAGTCACAATTTAAGTCATTAAATTGTGAATTTAACACAAAAAAAATGAGCCTATATTTAGGATAAAAGATGGAGGCTCAAGGTCCCAATATCATTACTCACCACAAATGAAAGGGCCCCACTAGTGATTTTTTTTTTTTTGAAGAAATTTCACAACCTTGGTGACCAATAAAAGGGCCTGTGATAACATTTTTTTGGGAAAAATCTAGTGCTCTATCGCCACATTATGAGGAAATGTTTTTGAAATCACCGTATTTAGACAATAGATTGTAGCATATAGCCAAATTATAGCATGATTCCTAAACTTTTCTGTTGGCCTTTTTGATGAGTAGCCAAATTTGGCTAAGTCCTCTTTGTGGGCAATCACCAACCCACCTACCTCACAAATTTGGAGAAAAAAAAAAGAAAAAAAAGAAAAGGTCTAGGCCCCACTAACATAATTCAGGAGTCTTTAGTTGAAATTTCCAATATATATATGTTTAAAAACCATAAAATGCATGTTAAAATCAGATTTACAATATTTTAAAATCTTTAACACTAGAAAATTTAAACATACATAAGGTATGTAAATGTTGGCATATTTATTTACCTACAAAAAAAATTAAAAATTCACCTTCTTCCCCAAAGAATCCAAGAAATAATCCATAGCAAATGAAACACACTATTGGTTGAAACTCAAATCTGGGCACCACCCCACCCAAACCCAACTTCTTAGGTTGAACCCTAGAGTTGTATTATCAATTATTATATATAATTAGACGAAAATCAACTCTTAAAATATGGAAGGAAAGGAGCATGATAAAAAAGGCAAGCATTTCTTCTCTTTCACCTTCTCCCCCACCTTCCTTCCCCCCACCTTTTTTTTGGGGCCATTGCACCTCTCTTCTAGAATAAGTTGTCACTTGAGCATTACTTTTGAATAGAAAAATCTTCTGGAATATCAACACTCACCAAAGCACCATGAAAGCTGGATGGTAAGTGGTCTGGAAGCAGTTTCTATTGGGTTCTGATTCAACTTGTGATGTGAATCAATAGGTGGAGAACATCGGTGAAGCTTTGGAACAAGTTTCGATGAAATGAGGTACCACGTGACATAATGGTAGCTTGCTTTTCAAGGCTTGTTCCACATTAAAAAAAACCCATTGCTAACGACAACGATCCATCAATCGATGGATGCTTTCATCACAAACTTACCAAGCTTCATAAGTTCGTACTATGTTCATTATAACAAACTTATCGAGTTTCATATGTATTATGTTCATATAAAATTTTGTTACTCATAAATTTTGTATCATATCAATATGATTCTTATACAATTGATTGCATTAAAATCATGTGAAAGCATCATGAAAACTTTGCATACATACATATTGTACATATTAATTACACACACACACAAAAAAGAAGAAAAAGATATATATATAATTAGTCATAATGAAGAATTTGCATGTCATTTGTACCTGTAAATTTTTTACTCTAATTTCACACTGACTTAATTATAATATAATATGAAAATTTGTTAATTCTACATGCAAACCTTAAACAACAAAATGTATATGAAAACATTTTCATTTTCCATTTTCTATGGCTTTTTGTGATGTTGGCCATCTTTGTATCCTAAACCCACAACTTTCATTGAACTAGTGTTGGGTGTGTATTTGATTTTGTTGAACATCCATCGATGTCAATATTATTAAAACATTTCAAAAATCAAATAATCTATTAATTTTGGTTGTTTATAACATTATTTATATTCATTTCAAATACTTATTGAATTATTTGAATTTTCTAAGTTTTTATTTCAGAAATTAAAAACCCCTCCCAACAGAAAGAAGAAGACAGGAAGGAAGACAGGTGTCTGAGCCCTTTAAGGAAAAGGCAGACAGGACCAATAAACACAAAAGAAAATAAAATCACCCCAATAAAATTTCATATAAAATGTGAAGAAATTTTATTTTCAAAAAAATAATATTTATATTCACTTAAAAAGTTCAATCCATTTTCATTTAATTCTAAACCTTAATCTAATTATTAATTTTTTATTTAAAATTTTCTTTTAAAAACAGAACCCATTTATTTAATAGAAAGAAGAAGGAGGAGGAGGAGGAGGAAATAAACAGACCAACAAACCCAAAAGAAAAAAATCACCCAAAAATTATCAAATTAAAATTTTAATTGCATCTATTGTAAAAAAAAGAAAAAAAGAATTGACATTTACTTTAGAAAGTTAGAAAAGATATAGCTATTTAATTAATTATAAAACTTCATTTAATTTAATTTTCAAAAAGAAGAAAACCCCCCTTCAAGAAAAAGAAGAAGAAAGGTGTCTGAAGAAGAAGAAGAAGAAGAAGAAGAAGCCCATTTGGATTCCCAGAGAAGGTTCACTGATGTGATTCCTTCAAAAGCAAAGATCTTGAAGCTTGAAGCAATTCTGTTGAAGAAAGAATTTGTTTTGCCAGCCAAATCATCAGAGGAGCAACAGCAGCAACAGCAGCTGATGATCAGAGAAAGCAGCACCAGAAGCAACAGCAGTAGTAGCTTCAGCGTTGGATTTGTCTCTCTTCTTCCTTACATTTGCAAAAGGACTAGTGGCAAAGATCATATCATATCGGGAAGCAGCAAAGGATGATGATGGGTGTTTGAAGTTTCAAACCATTGCCAAGTTTTTTTTACCTCCACTGTCAAGATCCTTCCAAGTCAAGGTAGAAGCTTTTTGCCCTATTCTCTACTAAATGAAAGGGTTTTTGCTTAGTGGAATTTTTTTTCATGTGATGGGTTGCATGCCAGGGATGATGACATTGAAAAGAAGAGCATCTAAAAAAAATGGGTTTTCTTTCTTCTTCTTCTTCTTGGCATGCAATTGTGCACCAATTCTTCTTTCTATTTCTGTTTTTGGGATGGTTGTAAATCTTGCTTGCTTGTGTGCTTTTCATGGTTTGTCTTCCTCATGGGGATTAAGTCATCATGTCATCCCTTCTTCTGTGATTTTTTGTGGGTCTTTCAAAAGCTTGTGTTGCATGGTTTTCTTCAATCCAACAACATGCAAAGGGAAGGAGGAAAGGGGGTGTGTTTTTTGTTTCTTCAGTCCAGCTACAATACAAAGGAATAGAGGAAGGTGATGTGTTTTGGTTACTGTATCTCCAAGAAGCTGTCTTATGTCAGAGCTCTGTAATTTTCATTAGGAGATTTGGAAGTTTACTTGTAACCTAGATTTATCTTCAAGCTTGTGTGGAGGATAGATCAAAGGGGGGAAACAAAGCTTCAAGCCAGTCATCGACTGGTTCGATTCTCCATGGTGACCTTGTAAGTGTGAAGGGTTTATTACTCATAATAGTCCAACTAGAGTGTTCAGAAAATTCTCAATTCCAATAAAAAGCAGCAGTAACCCTAAGGGTGAAGAGGTGTTTAGGTCATGCAAATGTCAGAAGACACAGCATCATTCTTTCTCTGTGCTTGCATTGATCTGATGATGATCTTCATCAGCTCTTCTCTTTGGTGTGCATTTGTAGTGGGTAGCAGGATTTGGGTTTGCAGAACTGGAGCTCAATATCCTGTTTTCTTACCACTTGAATTTGCCTTTGAAGAGCTGCACTTAGTTTTGCAATTCAGATGCTGGTTGGAACTCTTGAGCAGTGCTGAAAAAAGCTTAGTTTGCGCCCCAAGTCATGCATGATCCTGGGCTGGATATATTAACATAAAAACTGTTGGATTTTATCCCTGAAAGAATGACTGGTAAGAGACGAGATCTGGAGAGACTTGGAGAAAGAGGGGAGGAGGATGCAGCAGATGAAGAACCTTTCTTGCCAGCTGAGAGCACAACAGATGAGGAGGAGGTGGACCCTAGTGATGAGAGAGGCCCAGCATCCTCATCTCTGCCCGAAAGTGTTCATTTGATACAAATCTGCAGGAGCAGCAGTGCACAGAGCAAAGGAGGAGACATTGACCTACTTAACCCTAATCAACCACAATGCCGCATTTGCCTTGACTCTGAAGGTACTGCTCCTGGAAAAAGCATGCTCACATAGCGTAGTTGAGGGGGAGGGAGAGAAGACATGGTTACTATTTGAAGACAGAGCAACTCCTGGTGGCAGAAAGCATCTAACCAAAGAATTTCAAACTGTGGATTTATCTAAGGTGATGTGATATCCAATGCACTGTTTGATCTGAGACACATGTAGATTGGAAAATGGTCAGCTAATGTGCTGCCAGATTCCAAGAACAATTGCTTGCTGGAGTGATTACACTCTTGCAGTGATCAGAGAAGATTGCTAAATTGTGTAATAGAAATGGCCTTTGACAGAAGGCATTTCTATGAAGACTGGAAAAGCCTGGAATAAACACTGATAGTAATGAGGCTTTCTTTGAGGTTTTGGAGGACCCACAAACTGAGATGCTGCCATCTGAGCATGTAGGATGCATTCAGGGATGATGGAGAGAGAGTGTCAAGCTGCGGTTTCCATGGTTTCTGAAAAGATGCAGCCTTTGGCTCACAGGGGAAGATGAGTTGATTTCACCATGCTTGTGTAGAGGGACACAAAAGTTTGTCCACAGATCTTGCCTCGACAACTGGAGGGCTGTCAAGGTAACCTTTGCACCTTACTCATGTGTGAGAAGTCCCACTACACAAAGATTTAGGGTATAATAGCATTGTGTTTTGTGCAATTTGTGGAATGTTTCAACATGTAGGAGATTATGCTTTACTGGTTGGAGCAGATGCATCAAGGTTTTAATTGACACCACATATGACATTTTTGTGGGTGTGAAGCAATTGTGATGTGATGGGATGATGCTGATGTACATGTGTTTGGATTGATATGGCTGCAGGAAGGATTTGCTTTTGCCCATTGTACTGAGTGCAGGGCTTCATTCCATCTGCGGACAAACATGCCCCCTGATCGCTGGTGGCTACGACTCAAATTTCAGCTACTTGTTGTGCGGGATCATGCACTGCTGTTTATCGTTGTCCAAATGGTGAGGATCCATGGTCTCAGGTTTCCTGTTGTTGCATCCTTTGTCTATAGGGGAGAAGCCTCTGAAGAATTTCATAGTCTGAGGAATGAATTTGTGGTGTTAGGTGCTGAGTCTTCCTGTTGCTTCTGGACTTATGACAGAATGTCAGTAAGCAGGCTAGGGCCTATACCCACTGTAATGGAGCTGACAACATCAGTGCGTAAGTCACGATAGATAAAGTCACTACTGTTGATGGTCTGAACAAAATGAGAGACTGTCACTGCTATTCATACTAAGCACAGGAGCTAAATCAGTCCTACTGCTTTGTGTGAGCCAGGTGGTGGCATCCATGGGCATGCTAGTGTATGTCTTCTATGGTGATGAGCTGCGGGAAATGTTTGGTTATGAGCAACACCGTATTAGCTTCTATTCTTTAGCAAGTAATACCTTGTATTTTGACATTCTTTGGACCTTTTTTCCCAGCAAAATGCATCAGAGACTTGTGCACTGTTGCATAATATCTACAATGCATTAGTGAAAACTGTGAAGAAGACTAGTGAAATAGCATGCAAAACCATACATTACTGACATCACTCTGTTGGGTGCATGCAGTCATCATAGGTGTGCTAGTGGGCTTGTTGTATGGCTTTTTCATTGCAATTATTTGTGGCCAAAGGATCAGCAACCGCCACTACCATATTCTTGCAAAGCAAGCGCTTACAAGGGTATATATCCTACCTCTAGTGTAGGGGCTGTTTTTCTGTCTTTCATGTCATAGTTGCATATGCTCCGTAGCGTGAGAAATGCTTCTGATCCTGTCAAACTCCTTATTGTGCATCTAGAGTTTGGGCTTTTCTTTCCATTGAACTTGGGTCTTTGCTGAATATGTTACCAGGTTTTTAGTAGGAACCTTTGTTGGACTGTACTGAGAACTCAGTCTCTTGGGTGTCATGCATGACAAATCTTTTAGTAATTTGTGACTGGACCATGTGCAGGAGTACGTGGTTGTAAGTTTGGGTGACAATGAAGAGGCACCTTCTTTGGACAGAGGACACATCAATGAACTCAGGATGCTGGGGTTGTATTAGCCACAAAAACTAGTTTTTTGGAATTCGTTCGGGGCTATTGGCTTCATGTCTGACTATTCTGCTATGAGCTTCGTCTATACACATTGGATCAGCAATCAAGACATTTTGACCAGCATCATGGGGAATCTCAAAATACTGTTATACTGTCATTTCAGTACTGGGTGGAGTAAGCCTGCCAAAGAGCTACTACTCTCTTGAGCAATTGTCAGGGAATTCAATAAAAACTCTCAGGGAAGACTAGTGTTTTTCTTTGGCATTCTCCCATTTAGTGACCTCTGGTATGCAGTCCATAGGCCCATTTGATTGGTTGGAACCTCTTGTAAGTTCATGAGAAAGCATTTCAATGGCACAAAAGTGTCCGATGCAATAAGAACCCACCAAGTGAAAATAGTTTCCACAAGGGCTTGGAGGTACACTATGTATTGGATTAGTGGGTCCTTAATGCTCTTGTAGAGGTTTTTGTTATCTGTGAAGAGGGTGTGTGTTGTGCACCACCTTATCGAGAAGTGATGGTTTCTCCTGAACACAACTGACTCAACACACATTCCTGATGGATGGTGCACTTGATGCTGTTGGTTCGATCTGGCCCTGGTTTGGGAATTCAGGTCCAGCACTTTTCCTGCCTTGTGCAAACCCCTCATTCTCAGAACAGAAACAGAAACAACCCTGTTTGCAGTTGGATTTACATAATTTTGGGGACTATGAAAACAGGTAACCCCTTCAAGGTTGAAAAGCATATGTACAACTTCAGGGAATTTTTAAAAAATTTTGGCATTTCAATAATACCAATTAGATGGTGCTTGTTCCATATACAATTCCTTATTTTTGTGTATGGAAGAAAAATACCTACGAAATCATTTTAGCAATGAATGGGGTAATATCTGGATTACGCTTTTCATGATTCATAACATTCATTTTTGTAAGAATCAAGACATCAACATATTAATGTTTTACAACATACATGACAATGTTATAAACAAGTTGAATTCTACACCCAAGATTCTACCTTTTGCTTCATGTTGCAAACTTAGTAAGAAATCAATTATTTTCTATCAAAATGTTCCAACATTTCCTTTTGAGCCTTGAAAGTTTTCATCTTTTTGGTTTAAATTAAATACATTTTGTTTGCTCAAAAACTTCTTAAATTCTACTTCTTTCATATACCCACCATCTCCATTACCTTCTCTTAAATACACAACATGGATGAAACGTGGATGATGACTAATAATTCCTTGAAACTCAATATACACCAAACTAATACTTTTTGATGAAAACTATTTGTCACTAGGAATTTACAATTTTAGTGGTGGACATAAGGCCAGAAAAGGGTTTCTAAATATCCAACATTTTGTCACTAATACCGAATCAACCTTGTTTCAATTGCCAAATAGAAATTTTCCATAAGAAGAAAGCAAAAAAATCAAGTTGTGGCCACTAAAAATATTATTGCAAAACATAACCCTACCAATGAGATTGCCTAACTAGAGAGAAAAGATGATCATAAAACACATCCATCACCAACAACATCACTTAATTAGAGAGTAGTTTTTTATATGAATTGTGATGAAGGCAGTGGCCTATACTTGATTTGAACAATACAAATACATATACGTCTATGAATGTTCTTTCACATATCCATAAAACGCCAATATCAGATTGCAAGTTCAAATTTGAAAGAATAGCTTGCATGTTCGACTTTAAACTCTAATCCCAAGATAAAGTTACAAATGTTCCATGTCATAACACTTCACCAGAGAAAATTGCAAAATGCCAGGCTTGTAGCAATCTAAGCAACTGGGATTCCATCATTAGTGGCTCTTTTAAGCCTACTTTCCACTATAACCCTGAGTTACCATTTCAACTTAGAACCAAACAGAACAGTGATACCAATGGACCACACTGCCTATCAGTAGAAACAAAACAAAATTAAACAGGATGCGGTTCAGAATTTGAGCTGTCAGCAGATAAAAGGGGGCTGGTCGTGGTGGAATAATCACCTTGCCTGTCTATAAATGGCCTTGAAGCTGACAGTCAACCAGACACAAAAGCCACAATCAGTAAGCACTTTAAGTACTCCCCTACATCCACGAGATCTTTATGTTGTTGGCAAAAGTATCTTGACTGATGCATAGCATTTGACCATCATTATTCTTACACAATTGCTATTACAGCTGAATTGACTTATCAGTGTGCATCACAACCATTTAAGTGGACTAACAAGTCTGTTTTCACTTGCCAAACCAGAAACTCTATCACCTAAACACTAGAAGGACAAGTGAAAAATGTTTAAGAGGGCATCACCATATTCATCCCACAAGCTTGGAAGGAATTGACCATAACAGAAACATGCCACTCCTAGACCTGCAAAAAGCAAATCATAATGTAATGAATAATCAGAAGGAAATTTTTAGTCCCACAAATTAAGTACCAGAAATCAGTAACAGAATTTTTCACTTCCAATCTGCTTGTTTATACAATATTGGCTAATGCTGTCAATTCCTTCCGTGGAAGTTGCAACTACATTGCTTGGTGGTTGAAGGATTAGTGTCCAAAAAGCAGTCATGATAGTCTTAGGTTTAGCCTGCAAACCTTATTATTTGTTGGTAGATATTGACTCACCCATTATGGCACCAACCAAAACATCTGTCCAATGGTGATGGTAATCATTAATGCGTGAAATCCCAACAAATGTTCCCACAAGCAGTGGCAGAAAAATTGGCAGGAATTTCCATGGGTGATATTTCTGGTTTATGACCTCAAGCTTCCCTGCTAAATACAGTGACAAATATCCCATGCCAGAAAATATCCCTGCAAAATGCACAAGTGATATCACATTGAGGTCACAAACATCAACCTTCAAATGCTAGTACCAACAACAAACATCATTGGAATCTACAGGATAGTCTTAGATGCTTTGTCTTGTTACAGAATTTGTGTCTAGAATAGGGATTAATGCAAATTTAGTGGTATTTTTAGTGCATGACCACCTGATGCCAAAATCCTAGCTCTATCTGTGAAGGCAGAGAAGTGTAAAAGCAAACATTTACAAAACATAACATTACATACATGCAGTATGGCCACTGGGAAAGCTCTTGTATGCTTCCCTAACTGAAGCTGGATTCCCAGAGCATATGACATTCCCAGTTCCATCGTACATCTGCCATCACATTGGTGAGCAGCCATTCTTTCCATAGAAAAGGCAAGAGCAAGAGAAACCACTAAGTAGTTGAACTCTGACTTGAAATCCTAGTATGAGAAACATTTGAGAACAAAAAATTAAGACAATGCACTTTTGAACAAGCCACCAAACTACTGAGAATGGTTTAGAGAAGGATCACAACCAAGAGACTTGTTTGAAACACACAAGAGCAGGTCATGGCAGTTACAGCTATGGCAGTTGTACTTCCAAAACATTGGGCATAAAAGTGAGGCCGAGGCCGACCAACTCCTGATTTGATGGCATCCACAATCACTCCTGTGAGTAATACTGCAGTAAAAAGACCTGCACAGCTTACACAATGACTCTTGTGTGAAAATTGTAGGAGAGATAAAATTGTACACAGCAATATCTGTCATCATCGTGTCACATAAGAGTCACAAAATTTGTGGAAATCCACTTCATCTTCTCTTTTCTTCTGATTTCATGAATTTGGAAAAAGAAAATTCTCAACTTATCCAAATTGTCTCATCCTCAATTCAACCTCTCAATGCAAGGTTGAAGTGTAATACAGCTGTTTCAGGCTGGAAACCTGAGATTAAATCCTAAACGAAAACCTGTTGTTTGCCAACTCCATAATTTTGAGGGTCATATGCAATCACATAACCTTGAAGTATGCTCTCAAATAAAAAGGAAAACTACTGATTACATATTTGTTCTTGAATGCAGTACTAGTGATGATGTCTTACATGAAGCCATATTGGCAGGGCACAAATAGTGCTGTGCTTGATAAAGACAATTACAGCCAAACAAGAAATAGGCATGCCCCATTAAAGTCAATCCTGCAGTGCTCTACAGAAGTCAAAGGAAAAATCATACCCAATGTAGAATTGTGCAAGTCCTGGATGTTTTGTCGCCAAACATAATAACTGACTATAAAGATCATCGGTACCACCAATGCAATCACCTGTAGCAAAATCCACCTCCTCAGGTTCACATCATGGGTGGATAAATTGTCTTGCCATCATCTTCCACAGGCTGTGAAGTCAAATGCAAAGTGGAAACATAACCTCTTACTCTACCATCAAGAGTTGGAAAGGTACAGAAGAAATCTAACTATTTTCTAGCCATTGAATTTGAGAGTCAATTCAGATGAGCTCAACTGAAGTGGGACTCTTCTGTCTGAGTGAAGTACCACCTGCTCTTTGAGAGAAATAGATGCAGAAAGTTTTTTCAAGATTTCAACATACCGGCAGGAATATAAAAGGCACAGTGTCAGGCTTGAAAGGATAGCGAAGCTCTCCTGTGACAAACATCCATTCCCCAACATAGCGCTCATGTGGATGAATCCAATTCAAAAAGATTTCAAGAGCAACGAGCACCCCAGTGAACAACCAATCTGTCAAGTAGAATTTCAGCAGATCCTCCAGCTTCCAGCTGATTGTATTTGAGGTTGCCTGTGCCATCGAAAGTGAGATTACCGCCTAGTAGGTTTCTATCCAACAGCTTTACTGATCACTACTCCATATGACCTGTGCAAACCACCAAGAAAATTTGTAAAAGGCAAGGTGGTGCAAATCTCTTGGAATCTGACAAAATGCATAGTCGTGATATGCTAAGGAATATACAGGAAAGACAAAAAATGCTAAGCACAACAAACTTCAGAAAAATTCAGGCACCATAACACAGTCCAACACTGGCACAATTGCACACGTGATGGTAACACACTTTTGTTCAAGCAATAACAAAAACCTATGATACTTAGGATGCTTGACAATGGCCAAATCATGAACATTCCTCAAAAGAAGACTGCTGGCTTCTTCCTCTATCTCCAGAATAGTGTTTTGCCTCTCTGGCTCCCACATTCATGCTTCTTCTTTTCCAGTGAAAAATTTCATGAGCCTCCCTCCCTTGTCCATTCCAACCAATGCATCTTCCATTTCAACTGATTTCACTGTGTCAATTCCTTGCATTCATTTGCATACTCTGTTTCCCAAAACTTTTCCATCAACTTCGCCAAAATCCATCTTTCACTGTATCTCTACCTGTCTGTATCTCTAACGTTGGTATTTACTAGGAGAATGTCTCTTTCATTTCTTCTTTCTTTTTCCTTCTGTCTCAAACGTCATCCAAATGTTTCTTCCGATGCCTTGCTGCTTTGAGTTTGCAAAATTGCAAGTACAGAGAAAAACATGGAAAAACAACGTGATAGGTAGAGAGAGAGAGAGAGAGAGAGATCATACATCAGAACACCAATCTATCGTCCTCCTCGTCTCCACCAAAGCGCTGAAGAATCATCCTCAATTTCATCAACAACCAGAAACTTGACAACCAAGAAAAACCTTGCACGAAGAAAACAGACGAATCTCTTATTTGCTCTCCTCCAGAGAATAGAAAGTTTTTATGGAAAGCTCGCTCTCAACTACATGGACGCAAACTTATTAGACGTCTCCGCAATACTGTCCGGGTTAAATGTTTCGAACTCTACCGGGAAAAAAGTAAAACAAGACAGCATCACAGGGAGGGGAGGGGGGATTCGATGAGAGAGAGAGTCGAGAGCGTTTGCAAAAACAAAACAAAATAAAACAAAATAAAAATTGCTGTCTCAGCAAATGCGCGACAAGTGTCAATCCTTGATCGACAACAGTGTGGTCAATCCTCGATCGACAACAGCGTGGTGAATGAGTCAGATAGATTCAGATCCTCATCCAGCAATGGATCCCCAGCGGCGCTCAGTATGTACTATGTGACCCTGCACATCGAAATTAGATAAACCGAAGTCAAAACATGTCGGTTTGGCTCAGCAAAATGATTTTGGCCCAGCATTATTTTGCACAATTTGCTCAGGCTGGTAAAACCTGCTAGAGAGAAGAGTGTAATAAACATGATCTGACTACTGCTCCCTGTCTCTGCTAATGATGATTGGTCCAAGTGGGTTGCTATTAGTAGTCTCCCACCTATTTGCAGGCCCAGTTTTAGTTTTATAAATGGCAGTTGGAAAAACGTAAATAACAAATAAAGCTTGAGTGTGAGAAGAACAACGTTTCTCGAGAAATTGTTTTCTAGGTACCTACTTGTAGTAGGTACCCTTCACTACGGAAGTCCCCTGCGTATTAGCATGACATTAATCATGAAGTTAGGCGCAAGCCAGGTTGTGAAGATGTTAACAACAATCTTACTCGAGCTTAAGTTTCGATCTATCACCAGGACATTTGTTTGCAAGGTTTCCAGGTATGAATTTTTCTGGATGTTTGGTACTGGTGATGTGCAAGCTTAGGGAATGCCATTGCAGGAGCTACCAGTGGGAGCTAGCTTGCTAAGTGAGCAGCATCAATCCAAAACTTTTGATGCCAATGACAACCATTTGTTTTTCTTCCTCTTGTGATCACCAGCAATTTCTGCACTCGTCAAATAATGGAAGTAGATCTAGTAAGATGCTCAAGAAATCAAGATTCTTGCGTTTTCCCTACTTCCCAATCTTCCAGCAACCAAGATCTATACTCTATACCCAATCAGTAAACAGTAGTAAACAATGCCAACAAAGCATCCCACATTTCCCAGGGGAGTACCCTCCAAACCAGAAAGAAAGCACAAGATGGCTTTCCTCGAAGCAAACACAGCTTGAAGGACTGCCCTAGAAGATTGAACATCACCATGTAGTGCTACCAAACAAAACCAAAAAGCCAAAAACACCAGCTTCATTGAGTCAGTCACTTGACCAAAGGTGTGGTTAAATGTAGTAAGAAAAGAATGTCTCAGAGACTTACAATTAGGGTATCACAGCCAAATCCTGGGGCCAGATCCATTTTGTGGAAATGTTCACAAATGCAAATTACACCTTTCACTATATGGATTTTCCAACCTCTTTGCCACAGAGAGCATGGAAGCTGCAAGCATATCCTTCTCAAAACCTCTGATATAATCTGCTGCTGAACAATATGTGTCTCTCTTACAGGGTATGGAGAATCTACCTCTCATTTCCCATCTTCAAGAAGCCTCCAATAAGAACTGTACAAAAGAGTTTCTCCCCAGTTTTCAGTGTAGAAATGCTGTCATGGCTTAGTGCCAAAAAGAACTGCTCTCTTATTGGAAAGAGGTCATCAATGAAGACCAGCCCCAAAACTTGGGTTTCCCACCAAATAAATGGAATGATTCTAAACTCATACAGATTCTTCTACTAATAGACATAAGAATTGGAAGTTGAACTAATAAGGTAGACACTTCTTGATTATTTTGGTAGAAGTGGTTCTCTCTCTGTCAGAATAGAAATCTTATGACTTGCCTGCAAATTTCCCACAACCAAAAGTCAATATGCTCTTGTGGGTGAGAAAAAAATCAAAGAGCTCTTCTCTGGGGCAACCTTGGGCAATTTGCACAGACATTTTCAAGCTAGTTCCTTTCCTCTTTATAGAGGTCACAGAATGTGAAAGGATGTAGTAAGTGGCCCTCACCTCCACATTTGCAGCAGCCAAGTCAACCAGTGATGAATCCTTCTTACTGTTACAGTGCAACGACAACAGTTCAACTGAGAGTTGACAAAGCCATTATATGGCAATAGAAAGGCAAAACTCAGCTCAAGTCTGCGGTTCCAACACCAATGGCCATGCAAGTAGAATGCACTATCCTTAAAACAATTTGCAGACAACATTCCCTGGCAGTTGATCAATGTGAATCTATGGAAGAACTCCAGATTCCAGACCTTCCCAACTCTGTGCAAATGCTCATACTACCTTAAATCATGTCAAGGTGCAACATACACATGATTCAAGGTTTTGGTCTCATCCTACTGTCTCGCTTATCCTCTTGACAACCAGAATCCATTGCTACTATAGACTCAATATACTATCTCCTTGAATCATGCAGGGAAAACTTGGAAAGAAAGGAAAGGCACATACTTGAGTTTCATTCCAGATGGCTCCAACTTTGTGTTGACATTATCCCCTAGGTCTTTTGCAACCTTTGAGGCTGTAAAAAACTGACAAGAAAACCACTGCAGATTAGCAGCTTGAAGCTCATCAGTGCGGTGGAACATGCTGTTTCTTGAGGATAGAACTCTGGAAAGTCAATGGAGGGCTCTTTGTGACAAATGGATTCCTGCCAAACAACTTGGATGTTTCACCTATTCTTTAAGAGCATGGGATTTAAGGGCTAAGGTGTCAAACCTGGTGCATAGAAATGAAGACTATGGTGACACCCAACATAAAATTGATGGTGAGACTGTGGCCAAATAGTGCTGCAGATGCCAGACCAGTAAATATTGTAGCCACTGTTGATGAGTACTTCTTCAATATTGTATCTGCACAGGTGGGGCATTTGACCTTATAAGGTTATTTGCTGACACACTGCTCACAACAAAGAAACTGTTGCTGACAGTGCAGAGAAGTTTGGAAGTACAGAATCCCAAAGTCTAGCTAGCCAGCTGTTGGTATCACAGAAATGGAAAAAATGCTGAGAGTTAGATTATCTGGAGAGTCAGTGAACCCAATTTGTCTGATGTGACATTTCCTCAATGACACTGGGAAGATTTTAGGACTCAACAAATAGGTAGCACTATAAATCTAGAAGGGCAGCCTCAGATTCATGGTATAATAATTTGAGATGCCCATAAGGAAAAGGGAATGAAAAGATCAGAGAGGTCTAAATGAACAAGACTTACCTGCATATTTGAAGAAAAATGAGGAAAGGATACCCTGAGCTGCATTGTTGAAGATCAGAAACATAGTTGCCTTTGAATGCCCTTCCAAAATATTAAGTGCACTACCTCCTGCTCCTGCCCCTGCAGTACCCAACAATACTCAGAATTCACATAACTGATTGTAGAGTTATCAAAGCTTTCAAGAGCAGGATGTTGAACACCACTTTAAAACCTCTTGAATCCACTAAAACCTAAATGAAGTTGCAGCCCTCAAGAGCACACAGAAACCATGAGACAAAATCAGAAATAGGTACCTTGATATATAGCTGTACAAAGTATTGCAAGTAAATTAAAGAGTGCTCCATATCCATAAAGGAAAAGGTTCTGCAAGGCAATCCAAGAAAATGATCTAAGAGACCAAAAGAGATAAAGAACATGCAACCTTACCACCTTATATGCCAAGTTATATAATGTGAGCAGCATAAACACAAAGAAAAAGCACAAAATATTTCTACAGGCAACAAGTGTGACTCAGAAAGGCTGTGGACGAAAAAGAATCTAGAAAAAGAATACCTGCAGGTGAACACTGGTGTCAAACTGACTCTTAAGTGCATACTCATTAAAAACTGATGCCAAGGAAGGCACTGTAACCTGCCATACAAATGGGACATTAGACAGGTTATATCACCCTTCTACATCCCAAGGAACAACCTTACAGGTACAGGAAGACAATGCAACAAGTGGATTGACCACTTAGAACTATCTGACATTGTGTTGCACCACTGGATACCTAGTGAAATAATCAGATATCAACAGGAGACATCTAAACCTCTATTGCAGTGGCTCCCTCAGCATTAAACTGAACAACAATATAGCATCCTCAACCTCTATGCAAATCAACAATAGAAACAGAACAAATTTGATGCAACTCTAGAGTGCCTCCAATTTCCCAAGGTTGAGGATGTGAAAAGCTCACTCACAAAAATGAGGGTGTAAACATATGCCACCATCTGAATAGGAACACCGAGAACTGTTGTGCCCTCAGGGGTTGTGTGCAACTGATTCACACTGATGCCTATCAGCAACAATGTGAGTGCCTCCCACTGAAACCCCACCATAAGAATAAGACAATCAATCCCACATCAAACTTTTCTACAGACAATTGCAGATGAGTACCCTTCACTAGAGTATTGAAAGGTGCCAAGAATGGCAGCAAACCAAACCATGGTGGAAGAGACAGTTACTTGCAGTAGAGCTGGTAGGAGGGTACAGGAAGAAGGGATACTAAGTCCAAATTTGCAACTGTTTAAATTGCTCTCCGGTACTTAAACACAACTGTTATTAGGGGAAAAAACCAGAGAAACTTGAATCTCTGTTACAATTTTTATGCTTCAAGAATTAAAGCACAGAAGCCACTGCTACAAACCTGCATGACAGAGAATCGTCGATTCATCACAATCTTCAGGAGTAATGCAATCACCAAGACCTGCAAAACCATTTGGTTATCAGAGAAAGCCATTCACTTCCATTCACTATCAGAGTACTCTAGGCAATAAGTCTGCTGCAAATCACAGAAACCCACCTTCAAGTTACTTAGCATCTTCACTGTTGCAGGATTGAAGTATAACTGCATCACCCCAAATGTATACTGGTGAGTTAATCATAATTTTGCTTGGCAACACAATCTAAAAACCATGTAGCCATGGAGCTTCAAGAGACAGGATTGCAAGTTAAAATGAGCAAAGCCCAACCACACAATAGGATAGGGAATCTTAAACCTGCATGATGAACTTCAAGTAATTGTTGACAGCATATAAACAGGCTGGCACAGCAAGCAAATAGTTTTTCCTTGCAGCCTGATTTCACAGAAAAGAATCATTCAACACACAATCAAACATAGAAAGCAAACATTGTGCAAATGCCATCCAATATCTCAATTCAATGATGGCAAAGAGAAGGACTACTCTTATTAAGTAATGGACAGTTCAATGACATTGAGGAGGCAATCACATACTTCAGAAAGGTCAGTGGGAAAATGGTGGAAATAACTCTTCTATTGATGAAGATAGCTTCTTTTCAGAAGTATTTCATGACTTCCTAACCCTCAAATCCTAATCAGCACACACTCTGTGGCATAGTTAAAGCCTCCTTTAACCTTCCACATTTAGCCTATGTCGTTCTCAAGTGCCAGAGGTTTGAGACTTCAAGATCTCTTTTCTGCTTCTCTAGCATTCCTAAACTTGCTAACCACACAGAGACAAAGAGTGGGAGAGAGAAAAAACCTGCAAAATAACAACTGGAGAAAGTAGTGACTTCTCTCCAGGATGTTGCCTTTGTGCCTGTCACCACTCACCATCACCATCACTATGTATGTAAGCAGATAGTTTTCAGTGCAAGGCTCTTACATCAAGGCGCCAAATTTTTGGAAAAAACTATTGTTCTTGAAATCAATTACGTCATGTTTAGGTTTTTTTGTTCCCAGATGGAATGTAAAGCAGAGAAGGGGCTTCAAGGACTTGCCAGGGATTGAAATCCAGGCATCAGAGCATCCTACTTATCCAGGAAATGATACATATAAAATTTCACTTCATCACCCCTCTGAACATATGTGATGCAACTATTCATAAAAAAGCAGTATGAAACACATGAGAGCTCAGACAAAGGCACACACCTGCCAAAGGAGCATGCAGATTGCAAAGAAAACCTTCACAACTTCTGTCAAAAAATTCACGCTCACTGGGCTGAAGAGGAACTTTCCATCCACTTTTGACATATAAACAAGTATTGGCTGCACCAAGAGAACAATTTGGATGTGAATTCTTAGATCATATGTTCTTCTTTCGTGATCTGTTTGATATCCACATAAAACAATTATCTCTTGACTCTCAATTCCCTGAAACAACACTTTCCACAAACTCTTCTTCCAAATATGTGACCACAAATTGTAGCGTTCACCAATGCCATGCATATTGCTATGCCACAATTGACAGGTATCATGATTGCATCAGCATCAGTCCAGAGAAATGTTCAGTAAAATGCCAGCTTGTATTGCTACCATCCAATGTAAGCTTTTGGGGCTTGAAAACAGATGATGCATGCAGGTAAAGCTGTAAATGAGAAAATCTTCTGAGTTTGGGTTTCTTGCTTCAGCCATGCTTGTTGTCACATGGTCCAGCAACTTGTTATAGTGTTCTGCAATCAAGGCTAAAAGAAATTGTAAAATGTGAAGTATCAGTCCTGATGGATTAATCTTTGGCCAAGGTACTGAGCAGCCTTGGGGCTACTAACCCTCAAACAGGAACACTCTGCTCCTGGCCAATGGTCCCCTACTTCCCAGCTTCCCTACTTGCCTCTCTAAACCTAAATCATCAAGAAAGTATGAAACCAGTCCAGGGCAGAGCGGCACAAGGATCCAAATCCACTTTCACATAGACAAGCATTCCAGAAGATGTGCAGCTGGCAGTTAAATCTTCCACCACAATGTCAAAGGAACCACATGAAGATAGTAAGTTGCAAGAAAGAGGAAAGAAGACTGTTTGTTGGCTGCCAACAATCATGATGGTCACTATTGCCCCCTATTAAGGCCTCAGGAGCTTACAGATTTTCCCCCACAATGTTGATGACTAGTTGACCTAGTAGGACCTGCATTCTGATCTGCAGTTTTAGCTTCACTGACAAGCACTTAAATCTGACAATCAAACTGCATGCTGCTACTTTGATTTCATGCCAAATCCCTGTTGTTGACCTTCTCTACCATTTGAGCCACTGATTAAAAAAAATTCTGAAAGGTCTGTGAATCCTTTGTTGGCCTCAAATGTTAGGTTGGACATTTGAGGTTAACATTTGCCCATCCACTGTCATCCATAACCTATGCTGCCACATTCCAACAATGTTGGGGATCCCATCCATCTGCCTACCCTGAGCAAGAAGGGGGCGGGCATCACAGTGGACGGGGAAACTCTGCTACAAAAGTTGTGGCTTTGGTCTCCACTGCACTAATTCTCAAACATTCTTCAGCCATTTCTTGAGCTGTCGGCCCATTATGGAGAAAAAAGAGGAGAATCTTCTTCCTTCACCAGATTTACGAGCATTTCAAAATGACAAATCTCATCCTAGATCTTTCCTCTTTCAATTCCCCGACAAACATGCAATCTTCTTCCCTTTGCCATTTCCTACACTACAGTTTCTCAAATGCTCGCTTCCAACTGAATATCGTGCAATTCGAACTTTCTATGGTAAGCCGCCGCCCTGATTGCAGCAGCATGATGCCTTACCAAAGAAAGTTTCACGCCATTTCTCCATTGATTTCCACCATCAAGAAACCAAAAGAAAAAAAAACACACACACATCCTTCATACTCACCAATTCCTAAATGGACTGCAAAAAACGGTCCCTGCCAACTGACCTAGTCCACGATCTATGCTCACAGCTTCTGAAAAAGCCAGATCAAGGCCATTTTTTCCCCCGCCCTCTCTCTCTCTCTCTCTCTCTCTCTCTCTCTCTCTCTCTCTCTCTCTCTCTCTCTCTCTAGCATCTCTCTGCCTCTTTCTCTATAGATTGGATCGGGCAGCAGAGTGTAGTGTGGTTCGTACCTGCGCACCGATGAGAAGACAGTCACCAACAACAAGCAAGACATTACGAGCTCGGAAGCCCTGTGCCTTTTTACTATGTTGATGATGATCATAAGCCACGGAGACTTGTCTGGCTGAGTCTTTGGATCCACACACCTTACACTCCAGCACGCCGTTCTTCATCGCACTACTGCTGCTGCTACTACTACTACTACTACGACTAGTGTGATGCTACAGCGTTGGGCGATGGCGGAGACGAAAGCTCCAGTCCAGTCCCCCTGATGAGAAGACACACACTAGCCCTGCCTCCCTTCTCCTCCTACTCCTCTTCGTCCTCCTCCTTCGTCCCTTCCTCATTCATGCACTACAATGGGCGTCCGTCATCGTCAACGTTCTTCGTCCCCTCTCCTTCCCTCCATTATGGACTGCCCCCCCCTCTCTCCTCTGCCTGCCTACCTACCTACCTACTTACCTACCTACTCCCTCCAATTACCTACCTACCTACCTCACGAATTTCTCTTTTCTTTTCACAAGGCTTTACCAAAGTACCTTGGCAGCTTCAACACTGACTAGGTATGTATTATTTTCAGAAAATTTGAAATTTTCCCAAAACAAAATTTTTTTTTCCCCCAAGATTTTTTTTTGGGGTTAAGGAAATGAAAGAATCTTTAAGAATATTCTGGAAATATGTTATTTTCGACCATAATTAATTAAGTAAGTAAGTAATTAATTGTTGGACAGACATGTGTTGAAGCTGGTCTTTGTACTACAATATAACAGAAAAAACTCGTAAATTTTGTTTTTTGGTTTTTAGTGTAAGGTAATGCCCAAGGCTGTGGCATTACTGAAATATAATGGCCTACATGAGGTGGGCCCTATTTCAATAATGCTCACAACCGAGGGCATTACACAGGGGCTTGTCCCTAAGTGTGAAGGAAAAATAATTTGTGACCAATGAGCCTTTATTTTAAGGTGCATTCACACCTAATGTTTAAGTCAGTGTTAAGTGAAAATCTAGGTGGCATCTTAGGTGGCACCCGATGTTAAATGGGTGGTTGTTTAATATTAAGTGAATGTTAACTTAACAGAAAATCTTTGAGGTAATTAGGTTTAGGTCCTAAATGCCTAGCTTGGTGTTAGGGGACTTAATACTAGAGTCCTTAACACCAAGTGTGAATGCACCTTAATTAGTGAATTAATATTTACATGTCGCATGCAAAAACAACATGCAAGTTGCAAAGAGCTTTCAACAAGCAAAAAATTTAGAGTTTTTCAAAGCTTTTTGAAGCTTTTTGAAACATATGCTTCTCCGAATTTACTAAGAGGTGCACCCTAAACCCATAACACTTTCATATACCTACCTTCATCTTCAACCTTGCAAGCTTCTTCTTCTCATATAACTACCCTGTCTGGTACATATTAATGGCATCATCATCATGTATGGAAAGGAAATTTGCTAGTTGAAAGTTGAAAGCTTAAGTGTATGGGTAACTCCCATGGAGCCAAGAGTTCTCGGAATAACTACCCCTAAGGTGAGAGCTTGAGATGGGGTAGTTATTTCAGGGACTTCAAGCTCAATCCAAATGGCATATCCAAAAGACACACTCTGAAGCTCCTTGCAATTGATGCCCATGGCCAATGAGCTAGCAAAGTTGTTTTTCATCAATTGTGTTATAATTATTTTTGCATTACCAATGCCACATGAAAAGTGGATGAAATAATTGCAACACATACACGATGGAACTATTGGGGGATGTTGAACTTGTTGTAAGTTGACCTTAAAAGTTCTAAAGGGTTGCTAAAACCCTTCTTTGATGCCCCACCACACCTTCCAACAATAATTTTGCATTTGTGTTCATTTTCCCTCCATAAAGTATGACGGGTCCCACCTTGTCCTTTTTTTCTCTTTCTCTTGAAAGCAATAGAAGTCACATGGTCCTTTTGATTATGGGCATGAACCCTAAAACCTTTAGATTATAAACCCTAAACTCTAAACCCTTTAACGAATTATCTTGTAGAATGTCAATTGAAACCACCACATTGGATTTCATAACCTCATCAACCTCACATCCCCATGTTGCTATTATGTAGTTTTGAATGACACACCCCTCTGCCCTTGCCCCCCAGCACACACCGTGTTCCTATAGGCATACAATATATGTACAAAATTGATATTAATTAAATAATTATTAAATTGTGATAACTATTAAAATGAAAATGATCGCTTAATTTTGGTTTAACTCAATCACTTTAATACTTGTTTGAGGTAATAATAAAATCACAATTATTTTTCTTTGTGCAAGCCTCAAGGGTGCCATATTTATATTTTCATTTTAATCGAAATGTTCAAAATTAGAAGAAAAAAAAATGTTGTGAATGAAAAGTTTCATTGAATACTAATAAGAAGCTTGTAAAAGCTTACATTATCATTGTGATAAGAATTATGAAACATGTGTTTTGAGCGTTGGGGAAATGTGGAATGTGACCTTTTATGTAAGAAATGCAAAGGCCAAAACACATATAAATGGAAATATAGTCTAATGTGCTTGGAATGTTTTTTTAATTAAAAAAAAGTTCTTGGAAGTTGCAAATTTGCTAGGTTTTTATATTGTAATTTTATTTTTTCTCTATATGATAGTGACAAGTATTAACCATTTTAGGGTCGATTCACACTTGGTGATAATGCCAATGATAACTTCTTTTTTTCAATTTTTGTTCAAATACAACATGGATTTTGTTATAAGTAACGGATGTGGCATATTCACATGGTAGGCTTAAAAAAATGTTATCACCAAATGATAGCATAAATGGTAAACTATTAACCAAGCTAGGAAAATCTTCAAAAAATGTACATTCCCGTGCCTAACATGGGTGGTAACCTATCACTAGTGAACCAAGGATGGAGGACTACTAAACATCTTTGAGCTTATCTCCACTATGTTTTTTCTCTAAAAAACATTTTTCTCCGCTTTAATTCATGTGCGTTATGGTGCATGTTGTCCAAACTTTTCATAATGTTTGAACAATGGAAAATGCAAATTTTTAATCATAGCAACAAGCATCTAAAAGGAGTGCATGTAGAGCTAAAAGAAAAAGGGGACACATAAGAGGAAAATTAGTTTAGACACCATTTCAACTAGCCTAATCAAAAGCAAAACATGCAATAACACTATGATCAAATGCAAGATCAGGGGCAATTGTAATGTTGTGAGTAATCACAACGCCAAGATGACGCACCCCCAAGCTCCTTGATGGATAAGGTGAAGATAGCAGAAGGAGAAGGAGTTGAGGCACGTTCCTTAGTTCATAGCACTTCAGGGGTAGAAGGGCATGCTAGAATTCTAGGATGGGAATAGGAAGATTGATAAGCAAGTCACTCACTCACACGGACCTGCACAAACCAAACAATAGGTTGGTTAGTGCATAGCTGGAACACCTTTAGTGCACGGACGAACCACGGGCAAACATGAACTCACAAAATTCACCACGACGTAGACTTGGGGGAAGCCACCACCTTCCCCCTTATAGTATACTATGTGCCTCGCCATGGGGCCAGCACCCAAATGTCATTTTGTCCCGAGACTCCCAAGTAGGAATCTCGAAATTCCCAAAGTTGGGACTCCCGCAACTTCGAAGGCCCATAACTTTGTGTGGAGACCTCTGATTGAGGCAAGGTCTAAAGAAAAGTTATAGCCCTTGTCGAGAAATTTCCAATGGTATGTGACACACCACCTACACGTAAGGAAATCGGGGCAATTCCTGACTTTTAGTGGTCAAGAGTCAAATTGCCAATTTGACTTTCGGCCCTTCTTTTGGTCATAACTTGTGTTTTAAGTGTCCAAATGGTCATGCGAACCCATTTTACACATCTACGTTCCAAGATATTTTCAATGATATAAGGAAATTTTCAATCCAATGAGTTTTGACCCCTGCAATCACCCTCTAAAGATTTGGAAGTCCATTGGGATTCCAATTCCCAAAGTGGGAGTTCATTTGGGAGTGTGAGGGTTCATTCCTTCACACTCTCTTACACTCTCAGGAGCATGAAATGTGACTCTCGAGCTCACTCTTGGCCCACACCTTCACAAGTCCTTGCCTTGGTCTCGAACCCAAGGTTAAGGTTGCGACACAAGAAATGTTAAATCATTTTGACAACGACAAGGTAACTAGGAAAATTTAGAGGTTTGGTCTTTGATCTAATGTAAAAAAATGCAACACAATGTTTTAAAAACAATAATCGATCTTCACTCTCATATGTACTTATCACTCAAAAATGGGATAAAATTACTAACAAATTATAGAAGATGACCAAATTAAAAATCTTTCGCAACAAAAAAAAATGAAAGGATAAATGGGGTGCTCCAAATTTTGATTACAAGAAAGTTTTTTATTACAGTAATCGCCACACACCATTCTGGGAATTCATAATTGAAAAGCACAACCACCACCATCTTCCAAGGTAATTTAATACAGATTTCTACAATGTTATTCAAACATTCTAAGGAAAAAAAATGATTAACACACCAAGACACATGAGAGATGTTCGAGTCGATGGCAATGGAATTTACACACCACTAAATGGACAAAATATAGAGGATGGTTTCATAGTACTTTAGGCATTGATGATGTGGAAACTTTTGGGAAATGATTATGTGCCGATGATGAACTACAAGCAACAAATCCAAATGCTAGAGTAAAAGGTTCTTAGGGGAAATTCATAAACCTAGACGATTTCTTGTGGTCCAATTAAAGAAATCAAGCGCATTACAACTTCATCAATATTGTGGACACTCCATCAAATGCACCTGTAATTGCAAGTCATCCAACAACCCCAATAACATTTGAAAGCACTAAGATCAAACGCAAGAGATCAAACATATTTTCCTTGATCATTAAAGTTACAAAAAATAACAACAAATCCATCATTGAAACAATGGAACACATGAACATCACACAATTGGAGATCGAAAAATATCACAACAAAGTCTAATCACAACAAGCAAAAAACATCTCCAAATCTCTAAAAATGAGATATAGAAATATTCATCGAACCAACAAAAACTTGGTTGTTGTTTTGGTGAATTTAAATTTAGTGATGTGCCATGCATTCATTCAAAATAAATTAAAAATGCCACCACCTATGGACGTGTTTTCAGACTTTTTAGATGATTTCAATCCAAAAGTTGCCAATGTACATGAAGTCAGTCATGAAGGCAAGAATGCCAATCTTGATCAAAATTGAAAAAAATGCAAAAATTTAGATGTAGAAAAGATTTCAAGCCTTTGATTTCATTTTTTTCAAGTTAAAAAACATTGGTCGTGTGTGCAATTTTAGTGAAAAAACATTCAATGCCTTCATGGCCTATGGCTCCCAAGAAATTATTCCAATAATGTTATTTGTGTAACTCTTGAAATTTCATCACCTTGTAATGGAATATGTTCATTTTCAACATCAGTTTCTACATTTCTTTGTTGATACTTATTCCTATCACCTTGAATACCTACTAGACCATTTTCAACTTCTAATTGAATCATTAATGTTTATATATCTTCATTTGTACCATTCAAAACCAAGTTGTGCAACATGTAGCAGCAAACCACAACATTTAGTAGAAAAAGGATATGCAAACTTGTTTTCAACATCAATTCTCGAAACATTTTTTTCAAGATTTTAAAAAAGTTCACCACATTTCTACCACGAAATAATTGTTGATTAAAGAAATCTTCATAAACAATATGTCACATGCTAACTTGCTTGTGGGGCACCATCACTTAAAGCAAGAAGGGATACCCCTTATTGCCAAGGATGTATGGAAAAAATTCCTTCTTCTCCAAATAATCAACAATAAACAAGTTTCCATTAATGGCCTAACGATACAAATAGGAAAGTTACAATATGCAAACATTATTCACAAAATTAGGAATACCAACAAAGACATCACAAAATCATCTTCAGTGATCCACAACTACTTGAAGTTGGATGTTGTATCCTTTCAACTTGGAAAATTAATAATCACTTGCAAAATGTTGACCCATTAGTTGTTTCTGCAAATGTATTTGTGTTGCATCTATGGCACTATGAACTCATGGCAAGCCACAAAAGTCCCTAAACCTAGCCATGATCTCCACTATTTCAATTATCCCCTTGGGCCACTTGAGTTAATTTTTCAACATTATGTTCATTGCATATATGAATTCATGCAACATTAAATGCATAATAAACTTTCCAATTGCAAAAAGCTCAGAACAATGGAGATATAAAGTAACATCAACCAACTTATACAAACTTCAAGCCATGCAAATGTTCATAAACATTACTAATCAAAACTTAGTGTTTCTCTTTTCCATTAAAATCAACAATTTAAGTGTGAAATGCTGCACAAATTTTATACTTACGCGAAAATGCTCAATCCAACGATGATTGTCATATTGTGTCATCAAAAAATTAAAGTACCATGTGGTTGATTTAACTTTAACCTAGTCACCAAACTCCTAGTTGCCCAAAAGTTCATAGCATTACAACAAAATGCATCCTAATTCACTTTGGGTTTCACAAGATCTTGAATGAATTTGGACATTTTTACCATGGTGAAACTAAACAACACCCTAATGAACAAGGACCAGTTGTTACGAACAGTGAATTGGTCCATTAGTACCTAATGAAATACAAATTTATCAAACCATTTAACTTGTTAATTAATTAATTAAGCAACATGCAAATCGATTAGAATTTTTAATTATTTAATATGTAATGTAATATTTAATAATATTAATAATTTCATGATTTTTTAGCCTATGAATTAGTGACATGTGTCACTACTTATGTTAGGTTGATTACATGGCCTATGTATCTAATTTAAGTATTAGTGCCTATTGGTGCCTATTTTATTAGTGGTTATTGGTTGTTATTTTATTAGTGATTATTAATGGTTATTTTATTAGTGGCTATTGGTAGCTTATTATATTGATGGTTATTAATGATTATTGGTGACTATTCTATTGATGGCTATTTTTGGTTATTATATGTTATATTACGACTATTGGTGGTTATTATATTATAAATTATTGTTGAATATTCTAGGTTATAGTATCATAAACTATTGGTAGTTATTTTATTATAGGTTATTTTAAATTATTTTTCATAGGTTATTATTGACTATTCTAGGTTATTTTACATTAGGTCATTATATTTTATTTTAGATTATTTTAAATCGTTATACTTATGATAAAATAATTTATAACAACATAAAATAGAATGACTTTGAATAACTTAAAGTATAACTTGAAATAACATATATTAAATTAAAATAAGATAATCTAAGGTATAGCCTAATGTTAATTGAATAATTTAATTTAAAATAACTTAAAGTAAAAAACCTTTAATAAGCTAACTATGATACCTTACTTAGTAGAATAACATATAATAATTTAGGGTATAATAATTCATAATAGCCTATAATAACTTATAACAATTTAAGGTATAAGTTAAAATAACTAAGTTAATCTAAAATAATATAAATTATATCATAAAATAACATAAGATATTGAAAACAACATCATAAAAATAAACCTATTGACCACAATAAATTATAATAATGAATTATGTTAACTAGTAGTGAAACATGATGTTTACATAATGATATTATAGTGAAATAACTTTAACCAAAATGAAATCACTAAAATGTAGTGAATTTATTTCACCTTTAAAGTCCCATAGTGATTTGGGCTAATGAACTACACCTCACTTTTGCATTAGTGTAAACACATGAAATCTGAAACAAATGAAAAATCAACACATTGTGCATTGTTTTTTTTTAAAATCATGCATCATCTATGGGAGAAAATGCACTATGAAACTCCTATTTGTCATAGCCATGTGTAATCAAATTGTGCACCTATAAGACCAATTACAAAAGTTGGACAAAAAGAACAAACTTAAATGATGCATTACAACATGCAAGGATACAAATGATGCAACAAACTCAAAGCAAAATCAACATGAAGGATATAATTCAAATGAAATAAAAAATATGAAAATCACAAGGAAAAATCTAAAAGCATAAACAAGATCCATCACTAGCCATCACTACAGACAAAAAACATCAAAAAAAAAAGAAATAAGCAATCAAAAGAGGAAAAGGAAATAATAATTTTGCGTTTGTAGTGAAATGATCAAGCTTTCCTTGGTTGGCCATGAAACTTCATCATAAGTTTTACAAGAGACGACATGAAATAGGATTCTAGGGTGGGACAACACATAGGTTTAACACTTTAGGTTTATCACTTTTGAATCATGAACAATGGTAGGTCGGAACATGGTTAGTAGCTTACTAACCAAAGTTTCTATCTCATATATGAACAAAAATAACATGTGACAAATTAATTAGAATATGTAAAAAAAATTAATGATGTTTAAGTTTGTTTCACTAATAATTATTTAAAAAAATAAACTATCATTTTTGATAGCTTATCACCAAGTGTGAAGCAAGCTTTATTTAATTAGTAAAAATATCATTGCTAATAATTAAGTTTTGAATGAAACTTTAATCAATCAAAAGGGGTTGACAATTATCTTTCTCATTGCATTTTACATATATTGTTAGGGTTAAATCTAGGAATAGGATTAAAAATATAAATGAATTTTTTTTTGAATATTTGTTTCTAATTTATCTTTATCATGAAAACCATAAATAAGGGTTGCAAATGTTATATCAAGGCTAAAACATAGAAATAAATCTAGCACATCCATTAAACAAGCAATCAAATTCTCAAATTTTTATTCATTTTTCATATTCACAAATATAAGACACTATTATAGTTTATCTATTTTCATATCAAGTAATGGAACAAATGATGGGTGAAAACAAAGTTGAGGATGATTATTTGGACCATCACAATCAATATTTTCATCGACCATAGATCATGAACTTAAAATATAAAGTTATATTCAACATTACCATTGTCAATTTTTTAATTATTCATGTTCCAATAGGTTTTAGTAATAATCATATTGGAAAACATGGATGAGTTTTTTAAAAAAGAAAATACTTATAGTGATTTTTTGAAGTTAAACATTGTCCCAACCACAAAATAAAATTTGACATGTGGATTTAAAAATTATACCATAATAAGGTCAACTTTTCTAAAAAAATATGACAACATCAAATTAGGTTTTCAAAAGTAAAATGCATTGAAATTTTCCTTGTAAATTTATTTTTCTGATTTTTTAGTTGAATATTACATTATAAGGTCATATTAATCCATTTGTCATTCGAAACTTCATGTTTTTGCATGGATTTTTTACCAAGTATATGTCTAGTCATGTACACACTAGGGTTTTTTATATATTTTAATGGAAGCATCAGTAAATGTACATTGAATACATAAGTTGTTAATTATCATATTAATGTAAGAGGTTTAGCTAGTATTAAAAATGAACTTTCATGAAACCGAAGGGAACCACCTAACCATGTTTTACCCTAATGTTGCATCTAAGTAGTCACATTGAACTTATGCCACACTTTAAAGGTGTTATCATAATATCTAAATCAAATATCAACGTGATTTCAAATGAAATGAGAAAAAGCAACAATATTTTATTTGGATTTCTTGTATATTTTGTCACCTTTTGTGGACCATGTCCCAATTTTCATATCATCACAATTCATAAGAATGACTTCATTTAGTCTTGTCATAAAATGTTATGACAAATGATCTTATTGATGATTACAAGACTTTATGTTGGACTAAAATTCATAATGAAAACTTGTGAAAAAATCTCACATAGGTTTGGGTTGATTTGCATCTTTGGGTCCTCAATCCTTATTAAATCACATGTGTTTGTACTAATATGTATTACATATGTTAATTTCTTTAACTATACATCTAATTACACTTCAACATTTTCATAACAATTGAATGAATGAAAACACCCAATAATAGGTTATTTGAAAGTTTGAAGAAAAAATAACAAAATTGAAACCTCAAAAAAATGAATAATTAAAACCTCTTCACTTGTGGTTTTACCCTTTAAAAGACCATTATTTGATTCTCACACACCTCTAGTTCCAGTAATGTAGGAACTTTATATGGGGTTCTTTGCAAAAAGTTTTGTATGTCACTTCTACATGATCATTTTGGTCATATAATTGTCCCTGGACCATTCCAAAAATAATTCAAAATTAACTACTTCATTTTCAAGCCTAACTATTTCATAATTACATTTTTTCCTATTAACTTTCATAATAAGTATCTCCCAACTTTTTAATAACTACCTCCATTTTATAACTACTTCACTCCTTTTCCTATCCACCAACATGGATATAAAAAAACAAATTAACATGTGTCTTTTCATGTCCATGAAATGTATATTAATTTGAACTAAATTTGACATTGACATAAGTATATGAAAACATAAGAAAAAATTGAAATTTTTGATTGTCACTAGTAGTGCACAACAATGCAAAGCTCAAATCTTTTATAACATATTTATTCAAGGTTTCAAATTTCAACTTGTAAAAGAAAAACCCAAATTTGTGACTAGGGTTTACAACTAGATTTTGATTACAAATGACAATTTGTGATTAAAATCTCTTTAATCACTTAAGACATGTTGCAAGCCACCATTGGTTGCAAATGACACAATGTTATGATGATGTCATCAAATTATGGATGAACTTCAATATGTATGTATATTGTCTCATCGTAATAGCTACCACAATTGTATGGGCAATTGTGATTAACCATGCGATTATTTTGGTGACATTCGAAATCACATCACATGTTACTCCCTAGATGTGACATGTGACAATTATTAAACTATTTTTTTTCAAAATTTCAAAATTAATAAATAAATCAGACTTAATCCAAGGTGTTGGGTTTTAAATTTACATTATTTCAATCGTGTGGTTAAGAATTGCGCATGTTTTAGGGAAATTGACTAATGGGATAATGCCATGTGGCATGTTAATAATATTTGATTATTTATTTTATTTAAAAATCCAAATATATCTCATCCATCCAATAAGTGATGTTTTCAATTTACACATGTGACATTACATTTTGATGTCATGTGGCAATTAATGAATAGTGCAAGTGATTTACGTAATTATCTACTTAATCAAAATACCTATTTAACTAGCTAGCTAGCTAGCTACCCACCCAAGCTAGATATTATCTTAGGTAAATAAATATGTTAATTAGGGTAGTAAATAAGCTAGGGATAGGTAAATAAATATTTTTATTTCATTTTGGGTTAAGCCTTTTTTGATTGGATCATCTCGTAGGCCCATGTTTTTAAATATGAAAATGTAAGAATAAACACTTTCTTATATAATTTTCAAAATGGGAATAGGAGACAAAACATATGGTATAAATTTTGAAGTTATAAATTAAGTTGTCATTATAAATTTTTGTTGCAAAATACTTGTAATTAAAAAATTTATGCCATATCTTTCATTTTTACCTTTATAAATTATGTAATTAACTAGGTAAGTGAATAATTAACTAATTAATTAATGAATTATATTAATAATTCGTCAATAATTTTTAATTACATGATTATATAATTAACCAAATAGTTATATTATTATTATATATTAAATAATTTAATTAATTTAAAAAATAAAAGATTTATCTATTATTATCTATTAACTATAATTATCTATTAATTAAAAAAATTCCCTAGTAATATTAGTATTTTAATTACTATAATTAATAAAAATAATTACTGTAGAATGTAATATTAACATATTAATGAATTATAAAGTATTATATTAAATTAATTATTATTTTAAATAATAATTCAAATAAATAACTATTTTCATCAATATAATTGAATTAATATTTTAACTAAAAGGTAGCTTAATGAGGGTAGCTATAATATTATTATTAAACTTTTTATTATGTCATTTGTTATAGGTGTTATTAATTATATTAATCATTATTTAATAATAATAATAACCAAAATTATTATTTGTGTAAATATAATAAACCTTGGATAAGTTTGTAATATGGCTTTAATGTATTCTTTGTATATTCTAAATACAACTGTAATGATCACAAGATATACATATATACATTTATGTATGATTGATGTATTGTCACCTTTACATATACCTTATTGTGAGGCTAATATATTTCAATAGTTTTACAAACCAAGTTTAAGTAAACAATGAAAACAACATTAAAATATATCCTAATGGATGTAGAATAAATAATGTATACATAAGGCATACTATACATAATTATTAGTTACCATAACATAAAACACATAATTTACTTTATACACAAATACACACATACATAATTTAATGTATTAATGGTTATCATTTTTTTGTCATTTTTGCAACTAATGGGTCATATGATGGCCTTGAAAAGACAAATACTTTTTTGAACTTACATAAGCAATCTTACAAATAAACTCTTCATTTTTCATATGAGGGACAAAGATATTTGAGCCCATTTGCAATGCAAGATTTGCAAGGTAATTTTTTTGTTATTCACATTTTAACCATAATTTGTGTTAAAGAAAAGGGTTGAAGTCTTTATAGATTTGACAATAACCAATGTATAACAATGCAAGTGCATAAAATGATTGAATGGGTTATGCAACCTATCTTGTGAAAAATAAGTTAAAGTTCCAAATGTTAATTAATACAATGGGATTTTAATGCAAATGAAATCATAGTTATGTTGTAAAACACATTTGTGTAATGATATTGAAACTTAACCTTGTTTCCACATTTTTTTCATTTTTGAATTCTTTTGCCATTCATATTAAATCCATCATATATGTTTTGAAATAAGAAGTTTAACATACACATTTATTTCCATAAATAACTTCCAATATCAACTTGCATTTGATCAAACACATGAAAATTTATCTAACTTAAATATCTTCTAATATAAATTGTTTCAAATTTCTTTTCAGAGCATTTTTTAATTTAAAAAAAATTAACTGGAAAATATTTTCATGGGTGATGTTTCTTGTGCTTGTTGTCTAATAACATGGTTTGATTTTTCAATTTTTGTATCCTTCATGCATTAGACTCGAAACAAAATCAAGAACAAATAACATAAAATTCATCTAATTTTTTTGTCTTACTCTTGTGCATAATAAAGATATTTGCAAAACTTAGCAAATTCAAGAGCACAACTATGAGTTTGTCCAAAACTAACAATGATGACGAACACCCATGATGTGAGTGTACCTCCTATGTTACATCTTTTACAAATTTACATGAAGGTCATATGGTGTGTGGGCATTGAGTGCATTTATGTTATGAAGCAAAAGGTGAAGCTCTATTTATTCATATATTTTGTTGGGGGAAGGAAGATGTGAAGCTTTATGTTTTATTTTTGCTTGTGTTGGGTTTTGTTTAATGTTAATGTTTGGGAAAGCAAGATGCAACACTTTTGTGTTGTATTTTTGCTTGCATTGTGATTTTGGTTGTTTTGTGTTTCTATTAAGGAGAGTGAAAGACAATGCCCAACATCATGGGTTTGTTAACCATAGAGCTCATCAAATTGTGTTATCAAATATGGGCTTATAAATGTGAGAAGGTTATTCATTATAGAAGAATGTTGTTTTTCATTTTGGAAGAAAATGTGGGTATGGCCATGGCCATGCAAAAGACTCAGGGGTGTTGACAAACCAAAGAACATACTTGAAGCATACACTACTATGATTAATGTGGCAAGATTAAATTGTGAAGGATATGTTTATATGTAATTTTATTGTTAAGCTATTTTCTTTTTCTTTCATATCTCCAATTGCTTCAATCATGTGTCCAATTGTTTATTTGATGTCTTTAAAATTAAGACTCCATCAACCTATGAAATCTTGAAAAAAATATGATCTTTAAGCTTTAAACGTTTACACAAAACTGTCCCAACACTCCGAGTTTGTTTCTCTTGAAAACATATAGACACACATAGATAGAAACATAGAAAAAATATATGGAAAATGATCTCCCGAACACTTCCATAACTAACAAGGACATATATAGAGAATTGAATTATATTTGGTTATGCATGACCATCATTGTTTGGTTTTCAACAACATCCGTTGGTTTGATGTGTGAACCTTCATGTTTTTGTTCTTGGTGGATGATTTGACACGATTGAAAGAATTAACTTATGTTGAGAATATATGTTTAACAAATCAATTTGATTTTTTGCACAATAATATGTAAGTTTTGGTAGTCTAAAAGTTCTAGCATGTAAATGACAAGACAATTATGCTTATTGCACATCCTAGTTGTGTGATTGATTATCTTCTTCCATCTTCTTTTACAAACAATTTTGTTATTGTATCACATAGCCACCACAAATTGTTACATTTCTTGTGACTTCTCTTTCTACTTACTTTAGGAAGATTTTAAAACTACAATGTATATGTCAAGACCATGGATTTAGAAGCCCCATGGAATATATGATATTCCTAATTATGAGCTTTTTGGTTGTTTTTGCAAGTAACATTTTGAACTTCAATGGTGGAATTAATGTGGATTTCAACATTCTAAGAATGTTTGTGCTATTTTTTCTTTAGATTTTTGTATGTTTGAATGTGCTTTTGGGGACAATTTGGCTTTATATATATATATGTCCTTTCTTTTCTCATCATTGAGAGAAAAGTCTTTCAAATCCACAAATTTTAAAATGTAGGGTTTTTGTGTTTGCCATCTTGGTTATAATTTGGGTATTTGCAAGTCAGAATGAAAAAAAATGGCATGATAAGAATCCCTATTAATATATTTTTATAATGTATTTTAAGTTTGACAAAAATGTGACATTGTTGCATACCCATGTTTGAGGTTTTAAAAATCATCTTTTTAAAGAAATAATTAAATATATGGTGATCTAAGATATCATACTAAAAATATTTGATTTAATTTTTAAAAAAATATTGATCATAATAAAAATATGGTGTACATTTAGAACGAGTCAAAAATTATCGAGCTATTTCATTTTGGCTAGTACATTTTTCAAAATATTTTCATTTGTTGATGGTTTTAAATTTTTTTTTAAAAAAATTATTACATGATCATCATTTTTGTTTAAATCATGTAGTTTCTAGATGATCACCTTATGAAAGATCTTGATTAGATGATCAAAATGATTGTAATGTTTATGAATAATTTTCTTTTGTAGGTGACGCGCTCCTAAATCCTTGTATAGTCCCTAGTTGGGATTAACTTGCTCAAGTTGCGGAATTGGAAAGGACTCGGGGCACGCTCCAAGCTTCCAGCACTAAAGGGGGTGAGAGGGGCGTGCTGAAAGCTCCAGGATTAAACTAGGAAGAGGGACAAGCTACTTAGTTATTCGGTCATGCATCTAAATCTAACCAACAAGTTGGTTAAAACTCATTTTGCACACTTTTGGTGTTAGGACTAGCCACGAGCAACCTTGGATTCACTTGACTCACCACGGCCCAGACTCGAGGGAAACCACCACCTTCCCCCATATAGTATTCTTTGTGTCTCGCCACCGCACTTGCATCCAAATGGCACTTTTTCCCGGGACTCCCAAAGTGGAGTTTTGAAACTGTCCCGATTTTGACTCCCGAGACTTTGGGCGTTCATAACTTTTCACCCTGAGCTCGGATTGGGACGAGGTCCGAAACAAAGTTGTAGCTCTCCCCGAGAGCTTTTCAACGGCATGTCGCACTTCACTTGCACACACCGGAATCAGGTCGATTCTCGACTTTTAGTGGTCGGGAATCAAATTGTTAATTTGATTCCCGACCCTTCTTTCGACCATAACTTGTGCTGCAAATGTCAAAAATGGCTCATGCGAGGCCATTTTGGACATCTACACTTCAAGACCTTTCCAACGGTATAAAGAACACCTCAATGCGAAGTGTTTTGACCCCTGCAATCACGCTCTGAGTTTTCAAAAGTCCCGGAGGACTCCAAAGTCCTGGAGGACTCCCAAGTCCCATTTTCGGGAGTGTGAGTGGCGACCTCACATTTCCTTCAAAGTGGGGTTGCGACAATAAGCTACTAAAATCTAGAAAGGTAAACACACAGTTTTTTACATTTATTTTCAAGTTCGATGAGGAGTTCACATGTTTTATGATTGTGCATGTAGTAATAGAAACAAACAAGTTTCATGTTACGGTTGATCTTGGTTTCAAAAATAGATAGCTTTAAAAACTTTTAAAAAGATCCTTGTAGGAATGGTTTTTATTTAAGAAGCTACATTATCACACTAAACATTTTTAATGTTTTTTTAATAGAAAAAAATTCCATGTTTAAACTAAAAAAAGAAACATGTTTTTTTTTAAAGAAAAAAAATTGCTTAAAAATTTGTGAAGATTGTTGAAACTAATGTTTTCATGTGGTTGATAAGGTGCCTGCTAAATGCATTTGGAAATTTCTTTTGGCTTCTTTACCCTTGGGAAAATTAGAAGATTACAAGGGGACTCCATGGAATGACTCAATTAAAAATGAAATTCCCTGAAAGAATTTGTTTCTAAGAAAAAACTTATAATGCCATGATTACACCTCAAAATATTCGCCCTAGGAAATGATTCCAAAGGCCTTTTGCATGTAAGGTAAGGGACCCACTAGGTTTTGGGAGGGCCAAATTGTGGTTTCACAAGTTTGAACCCTTGTGAACTAGGGATCAAGGGCAAGAACCATGTGAGGGCTGAAGATTTGAGTCCCTTGTGAAAGAATTTGGAAGATTTTTGAAAGGGTCACTAAGTTGCACCTCTAAGAATTGAACTGCTTTAGCAAGGTCGCACCTTATGGCGACTTGTGTATAGGGCCAGATACCCAAGGTGGTCCTGTGGGCTTGCTAGCTGCAGCCTTATTGTAGGACCCTATGCTCATTGCATCTTCCACACATTTAATTAAGGTTCAGGGTCCTAAAACATTTCTATGTTTAGGTGACATTTGCAAATCATTGTAATTCAAATGAAATTATAAGCTCCTATGGAATGTGAAAAGGCCCAACCAACCTCATTATGAAATGACCCCATTTGTCATATTCAATTCAAAAGAAATTGAAATTAGTAAATGCCATCAATAAGCCTATGAAATAACTAAACAACATTGTTGTGATATCAAAAAAAGGAATATGCCAACTTAACAACTTTGGAATGCTTGAGGTTTTATAAAAAGGATCTTCACATACTAAAATAGGAGTAATGCCTAACAATTTTGCAAGAACCATTGAAAGTTTAGTGTGTCCATTTCACACTTTTAAACCACTTGTATTATCAATGCACAAAAAGATGTGGCATGGGGTATGAAACTCCTCACCAAACAACTTAGCTGCTTTTTTGTCAACTTCATTTTTGAGGTTCACAACCTCCCACCAAAGCTCTACAAGTTGACAACATGTGAAACTTCTCTCCACATCAAGAGCACTAGTTTTCAAGCTCTTATGATCAAACGAAAATCCCATTAAACACAAGCCTTGGCACATCTACTTCTCCTCCTTTCCCATGTGCTACAATATTGGATACTTTTTCATTAAGTTCGTAACACCTAATACCTATAAAAGTTTAACACCTTTTGACTAGTTGAAATTCGTGTCCACATCTTTGCTTCATGAACATACAAACAATTTTTTGGACTATCTTCTTTAAAGCTAATGTTACCCAAGGAGGTCATAGTTTCCAACTTCCAAATACTTGTTTTTTGTTTTCCTTGCTTGCTTCACAATTAGTTGGAATCAATGACTAAAATCTTCAAAGTAATGCTTGGCTAGGGTTTCATTCAAGCATTGACATAGTAAAAGATCAATTGATTAAGGTTTAAGGTTCTTATGGATGGATACTGATCTTGCATTATTGTTTTGTGCTTTGTAAGCTTGTTGATAGACTCTTAAGTTTGACACATTTAGTGCCAAAACTTTAGTGTTTATCTGTTGGGTACAAAATTAGATTAATGTTGTCATAGCAACACCTCACTAAACAATCCAAACATAACTACAAGAACCCCAACTAGAGAACTATTCTAGAAATTTTGGTAAAAACCAAGCTCCTAACTATTTTTGTAAGAAGTTCAAAAAGTGGAAATGATGGGAGTTTATTGGAATTAAAAGAAGATGATCAAAGAGTTGTGGGTGGGTAATGGATACCTTTCCTATGAAGGGGAAACCAAAGGTAGAAGCAACTTCATGAACCACAAAGATGTATACCTCCCCTCTTGTTTTAGTCCTTAGAGTTCTCATAAAAAGAGGAGAAAGAAAACTTGCTATGAAAATTTGGCCCCCTGGATTCTAAATCTAGAATTGTAATGCACTGGCCTTTCTTCAGGGCTTCCAGAGCTACACTCAAAGCTTGTTCGTCCATACTTCATGTTTGAATTCTAACGCTAAAATCAAATTTACCTTGGGTCCTTTTAATTGGAGATCCAAGAAGAAACAAAATTTGAGAGACAAGTTTTAGAGGTTGTTTTGGTCATGAACTCCTCTTGCGCATAAGATTTAAACAAGCTTGTGGATAAACTTATTGTTCACATCCTTTTCCTCACATCATTGGAGTTCAATACAATTGACAAAAAAACAAAACAAGATGTAATTCATGTGGGATAGCATATCAATCTAATGATGATCAATCCTTCGCAAATGCAAATCCTTGTCTTCTTCCTAAATGAAGATTACATTAGTAGGAGCAACGAGGAATGCAATTGATGTTACACCACCAAAACAAAATAAAATTAATGTACTAGATTGATTGAAAGCTTGCACCTCCTATTGTTACTCATGCTTGGTGTTTCCTTGCCTTCCTAGCCACAATGAACTAGCACCCACTAGTGCACCATGAAGGACGAATGATAAGTGGTTTAAAAATAATTTTCTACTAGGTTTCAATTCCCTAGTTAACCATGATGGTTACCTTAGATGTTTTTTTTTCCCCCTACCTACCTATTAACAACCCATAAGAAGGTTGTTACACAAGAAGGAAACTCCTGATTTGCAACTAATGTCTATGACTATTTTTTAGTCGAAAGAGACATTTTACAACTAACTATCCAATAGTCGCCTAAGACAAGTTGCAGACGACAAATAGTCGCATGAAACATTACATCAGGATAACGTTGTCAGATGGTAGATGAAGACTAAATTTAGTATATACTATTTCATCCAATGGGGCCAATATATACATAATGTATATGGGGCATCATTTTGCGACTATAAGTTGCAACTATTTTGGTGGATCCAAACTCCAACCATGTGGAGACACATGTTAACTAATGAAATATTTAAATTATGTTTTTTAAATTCTTCTAGATTTATTTAGGTCATTGGATTCAACACGTTGGGATTGTCACATGTGGTAAGACAATGTAAGATCAAGTTTTTCCTCATCTTGTGGGTAAGGAGTGGCCATGTTTTTTTTAAATTAACTAATGGGTTATTGCCAAATGGCACAGTTTTTAATATTTGGGGAACTAATTGATGTACAAACCAAAAAAATATTTGGACCATCCAATCTTAAGTTTTTGATTTACAAATGTGGCATTTGATTAAAAGGTCTAATTTTCCCAGATCGTGATATTGGATGATCTAAATTTTTAAAAATCTTATGACCAAGAAATGGCCACATCTTTTGTGTTTGGCTAATCGAAATGTGCCACGTGTTTCATTATGAGCATCATGGCATTTAAATATTTATTAAAAAACCCGAAATATATCCCAATCATCGGATGTCAAAAATGAGGATCTTAACACGTGTCGCATTATTATTTGAATGGAATTTTCAAATCTATCACATCTTCTAAAGATTGAGGAATAGAAACATGCCACATGGCAATGTTAAATCACAAAAAAATATTTTTATTGAAAAGGAATAATGGACTCCGGTTTAACATTATGAATTGAGGTTAACATTTTAGGGTTTAATTAACAATGTTCTAGGGTTAAGGTTACCATGGCTCATTAATCACACACAAAATGGACATGGAAAATCCTTACCATTGAGCTAATAAAAACTTAGTGAGCACACTCACCTTAAGTTTTGCAAAGATGGAAAAATGTTTTGTATTGAACATGGGTTCCTACTTTAATGTAATCAACAATACTTAACTTGAATAATTAGATGATCCACATATAAACACAAAGATGGCTCCAACAACTTGTTGGAGTTGATGTGGCTACAATTTACATGTTTTGAAACAACCTAGGCTCCATAGTTGAATCCTTAGGGTTGAAATGCAAATTCTCCTTCCTGCATGAATAACCTTGCACAAATAAAATATCACCATTCAGATGTATAAATGCCAACACACATTTCCCCTCCAAACAAGTCCATAAACATGAAGACTTACCTTTACATCACAAAGCTTGATATAAAATGATTATAGCTGACAATGCATTACTAACACAATTTTTTAGTTACTAACCAATTGATCATGACAAAGGCCATTCAAGGAGTTGGGCTACATTTTTATTCTTGGCACATAAAGTTTTTTGCTAACACCAAGGCCAGGCAAAGCATCTCGTTGCAAAAGGGCAACATTTCATTCTGCCCAGGCTGCCATTTTTTTAACAATTGAAGTGCTATTTTCCAATAGAGCAGCATCCCGTTCTACAATCACTACCATAAGCTGTAGCACCATAAGGGATGCAATAAAACACCATTTGGTGAAAATTTGATTAATGCAACAGCAAAAGCATTTTCCTACTACACATCAAGTTGCACATGATACATGATAGTTGGAAATATGGGATATATGTAGGAAAATGAGCTTTACAAGTATAAAATGGTTACCCATTGGACCTCAATTTGCTCAAAACTTTAGGACACACAACCCTACAAATTTCTAGGCCTATGAAAGTTGGTTACATTTCCAAAAGCAAAGCTCCACATGCAAAAATTAGGCAGCAACAATTAGAGTTACAAGGGCTAACCTAGTTTTATTCAATTTTACTTCCAAAAATTCCACATAATTTGTTTCTTCTTCCCCCAACTTGCGAACTTCATCCTACTAGAAATTATGCTCACAAGTGAGATTCAAACTTTTTTTTAGTAATTTTCAACACAAATTAAGAGATACACACAAAAAACATACCTTTGAGCCATCCCCTTGCTGTTTCAAACATGCAATTAGACCCATGGTCATGAATTGGGAATCATGATGAATAGTCACCTCTTCTTCATATAATCTTTTATACGCACCCACCTGACAACATATCACACCCCATGTTTGTGTCCATAATAAAAAATGAATTATTTATCCAAATTTTTGCATCAAAAATTCAATGGGCTTGATTTGCACAGTGCAATCATGCATGTAAATTGGAGTAGGCACTTACAGCTGATTGAAGCTTCTTAATGATATCAGATTGATCTTCAATTTGTTTTGCCATGTTTATACTTTTATGCTGTAACACATCAAATCTTTGCTTCATTTCTTTTTGGGGACATTTATGTACATTTTGTGGTTAGAGATCAGTGGTTTCAAAATTCTCTAAATTGAAGGTAGGGGGGGGTGGGGTTGAATCTGTTTAACTGCACTCAATTTAGAATATGTTAGACTCACCTTATTCTTAACTTTTGCCTCTAGTTTGCTATAGGTTTTACCAATATTCTTGCTGGATGTTGGATACTTACCAACCATCTCTGACCCTATTGCTTCAACATGAACACACAACCACCATAATACATGGCAAAATAGTCCATTCCTTCACATACACTCAACACTGCAAACAATTCTCCTCTGTCCAATTGGATAGCAATTTTGTTGTCACTTTTCGTTCTTCAACCACTAGTTTGTAAATAAGTTTGATAGGTACACAAGCTATGTAATGCAAAAAATTGATAATTGCACTAATGAGAATTATAAAAGTAAGAATAATTATTGCAAATAGTGTCATGAGTAGACATATGCTAGATATGAGATACTTGGAAAGCCAAGGACTGTTGTAACTCCATTGTTTGCACCTAGAAATGACCAAAACAACTTCAGCATGGCCACCATGTTACTTGTTGTAAACATACATAACAACCATATCACTACCATTACAAAGTGCCCATCATTGGATCCAAGTTTCAACACCAATTTAAAATTTGATCATTTTTTTGGTAAAAAGTCACTCCGAGGACTTCCTCCTTTTGATCTTGTGAAATGCTTCTCAATGCATGAGATGGCCAATCTACAAAATAGACAATATAAAACTAATAGTAGCTCAAGGTAAAGGACAAGGGGTTCCTAAGCTACTGTAGACTCATTTGATTAGTTACAAAAGATTTGAAGTAGCATAATATAAGCAAGAGCAAAAACACCAGCAATTAACTCTTGATCAAACTTAGATGCAGTTTGTTGTAGACAAGCTGTGGTGGAAGAGAGGAAAAAAGATGGACATGGC
>Ga0116227_10001615_pt1 | contig 50709 bp, 37 predicted proteins | sample S1TSphgellanicum_FD_89693 | JGI IMG/M metagenome (GOLD analysis project Ga0116227, IMG submission 89693) | Host-associated microbial communities from peat moss isolated from Minnesota, USA - S1T2_Fb - Sphagnum magellanicum MG | ecosystem: Host-associated > Plants > Peat moss > Unclassified...
CTTGAAAGAACTACCTTCATCTATTGGCCAATTGAATGCACTCCAAGAGTTTTATTTGTCATGGTGTTCCAAGTTGAAAGAACTACCTTCATCTATTGGCCAATTGAATGCACTCCAAAAGCTTGATTTATCATATTGTTCCAACTTGAAAAAACTACCTTCATCTATTGGTCAATTGAATGCACAGCTTGAATTGAAAGGGTGTTGCGAATTGAAATAATTATCTTCATTTATTGGTTAATTGAATGCATTCCAAAAGCTTTATTTGTCAAACATTACAACTTGAAATAACTACCATCATCTATTAACCAATTGAATGCACTCCAAATTTTTATTTATAAGATTTCTACAACTTGAAAGCATTTGAAAGAAATACATTCATCTATGGGTGAATTGAATGCACTCAAAGTGTTTCATTTGTTAAGGTGTTCCAATTTGAAGTAATTAGTTTCATCTATTGGTCATTGAGTACACTTGAAAATCTTCATTGGTGTGAATGCTTCAACTTGCAAGAATTACTTACATGTACATTGGCCAATTAAATGCCCTCCAAAAGTTTTACTCGTGGGAGCTTAATTTGTATGAGCTTACAAGAATTACTTACATTTATTGGCCAATTTAATGCATTCAAGGAACTTAATTTGTTAAGGTGTGTTTCAATTTGAGATAATGGCTTTCATCCATTTTTGATTATATCACTAGTAGAAAACCCATTTTTTTCAACTAACTCACTTTCAACTTGATGTTATCTTCGATTACGTTTCAATTGTATTTTTTGAATATTTAAAAAGTTTATTCACAATTTCCAAGTAAATTGAGTTGCCTACTTTTTTGGTGGACAAATGAAGGTGAATCCCAAATAGTTTGGAGCTCATGGAATATTCTTAGCACCCCCATGGTCTACAATTGAATTTTAGTTGAAATGTTGACTTGGAAATTTACATAGTCTATAGTCAAGCTTCTCAAGGTGATGTGTCCCATGTTGAACTACTTTGGTCAATTACAAAACATAATGATGGATGATAGATCACACATGGATGGATGACATTGAGATTGGGACTAATGTCTTCATTGTAAGTGCACGGCAAGACTCTCTCTCGACTATGATTACAAGTTGAAAGGCAAAAAGCGAATGTTGAATAGTTTTACATATTATGTTGACACCTCAATTGCAAATGTTATTTAGTAAACATGACAACAACCATTGTGCCATGCTTTACAAACATTTGTATATATGCATGGTTCTGGTTTTTAAAAAAATAAAATTATTGAGGTTGTCAAAGTCAACAAAGTCATGATGATGAAAATATGTTCTTTTTCTTTGAAAGACCCCAATAGCAAGATTTTACTATCAAGTTATTTGATGATTTGTCAAAAAATTCAAATCCTAAGTTCTCAGATAGATGGTGAGCAAAAATGATTCAGCTTCCAAGAAAACATTATTCACATTAGGATGTGACCTTTCACCCAACTCCTTATTAAAACACATTTAACATTGAAAAACATTTAATATAATAAAACTAGTTTTCTCTATATTTCGATGCATGAAAAAATATACATGGACAAGGATAGTTTGATGCCCAAGAAAAGAAAGGATCTTTTCATCAATAGAAACATTGTCACTAGTAGAAAAAGGCTAAAATGTAACCAAATGATTTGTGACTACATGCAACTAATTGTCGTTTACAACTAACATTGGTTACATTTGTGAATGAAAATCACATCACACATTTTTTGGTCACATTTATGACTATGTTGCAACTATTTATAGGTTTTTCCTTCTTCCAATGAGATGATTTTTCATGTTGTTTTCCTCTTAGAAGGCCATTGTATGGCCCATTAGTTGCAAAAATGACCAAAAAATGATAACTAATACGTATTTATACATTAGGTTATGTATGTTACTAGTTTTGTATAGGGTAAGTCATGTGTTTTATGTCATAGTAACTAACAATTATGTATAGTAAGCCTTATGTATACATTACGTACTCCACATTCATAATGGTATATATATGTATTATTCTCGTGGATTAGTTAGGCATGGTTTGAAAAAAATATTATTTTATATTAGCCTCATATTAGGGTATATGTAAAGATGACAATACATTAATAATCCATAGGTGTATAAAAAACAAGTACAATAATTATCATAGAATTATTGTGATAAAATTAATTGTCAAAAAATTATTTAGAATTTAAAATCTAAAATTTAGAATTCATATTTAATCTTTTTTCATTAATCACAACATAATTTGATTAATTAATGTAATTATCATCATTATTGTCAAATAATATATCCATTATTTGTAATTACTTATTGTAATAAATAATTATTCTTCCAACATAAAATTTTCCCTAATTATTAAATTTTTTTACAATGCTAAAAATTAACTAATGTTTTAATAATATGTAATTTCACTTAGTAATAATATTTTAAATTTTAAATGTAAAATAACATTTAAAATTCTTATGGTAATTTTATTATAATGTGAATAATTAACGTACTTATTGTAATTAAATTAATTGAATTATAATAAACTATTTTTATGTAGAACCTATAATATTTTATTGAAAGTGACAAATTATTAGTACAATAGTAATTTTTACATTAAATTTTTAATACTTTTACAAAATTATAAAAAATGAGAGTAAATTGATTTTAATCAAATTAATTATTGTAAAAAATTATTTAAAATAAAACATTATTCATTTACTAGCATTATTGTAAATAATTGTATAATATTTAAGCTATTTATACGTTAAAAATTATAATTAAATTGGGATCTAAGGTTTTTACATTAATTATACTATAACTAGAGCAATGAATGTAATTATTGTAAATTATTGTGTTGCTAACTTGAAATTACTTATTTATGGTTAATAATTGTTATCATTACAAAATATTCGCATTTTTATAGTAATCAAAATTAATTATTACTATTGTAATAATTTGATGAAAGTTCATGACTATATGTTTGGTGTATTTTTTTGACTTTCATCATTACGTGCATATTCTTATTCAAATTAACAATTTCAATTTGTAAATGTTTTTGTCACATTGATGATTTCACCATGTGTTTATGACGTTTGAATAAAATACAATATGTAAAGAATCAAATGTGATGAAAAAATGAGCCACCCTATGTTGCAACTACCCCACATGTCATCTTTGTGGATTGTGATTTAGTTACAATAATTTATTGACAATCTTTTTCGAGCATACCTATCACCCTTGGTGTATAGGAGAATACACACAACTTTGTCCTGTTGTGTTGTTTCTTTTTGTGATGCCATCTTTATTACAAATTGGTGGGCAACTTGGGGTTTAAAGTTAGATTCCAAAGATGTTCAAGGAAGGGTGGGCATGGCAATGGAAACAAATATGGTACACTCATTCCCAATGGAAACACCCAACATTTTGTTTCAAACATGTGAAAACATACTTTTGCATACATTTTGTTGTTTACATGTTTATGTTATTTATTTCCATTCATTTGTGTGCTTTATTTCAAGATCTATGGTCTTCCAGAATCAAATTTCCATTGTTTTCTCTTAGTATTTAATTCTAATGCACATGAATTAGTCTAGTTCAACGAGGCTTAGTTTCCTTTTAAATATCATCCTTAAATGAATTTCTTACATACATGCGATCAAGATCAATTAGTGCACCTTCATTTTTTTTTGTCACAAGAGGTGTCAAACCACTAGTTTTTAAAAAAATTGATCAAATTTTACTATATACAACTTGAATGCATTTTATTTTATTTTTAAAAATGAGATGAAAATTTGAAAATTATATTTGAATCCTTTCAACTTTGAAAGAAACACACCAAGAATATCATAATCAATGAATGGTCAATTTTATAATGAAATGTATAATCAACATCACAATCCAAAGAAAAATATGGTTTTAGATTTCTGTTTATAATGGAATTGGTGAACATATTCACAACTTTGAAATATTTAATTTTGAAAACTTGTAACATTTAGGATGAAAAAATCACGTAAAAATTTTAAATGAAAACTTTACTAATACTACAAAAATGCCATTTTATGACTACATCCATGATTACATTTGAAATCTTATGTGAAACATGTGATTACATGTATGCATAATTCATATTGATTTGTCATTTGTCACCATTAATCATAACCTAGGTCCTAGTTGTACTATGTCCAACCATGTCTCTAGTCATTTTAAACATATGATTCCAATGTTTTTAGATGATGATTATAAACATTTCAAACAACAACTGTAATCATTTTGAACATACAATTGTAAACACAACAACCATTAGTTAAACATAGGTTATTGGATATAACATTAACAGACTAAAAATAATAATTTGATTGATTAGTGTAATGCCATGTGTGTTTTTAATTTTTGTCAAATGGAAAAATTTTAAAAATGAAAACTTACATTTGAAAATTTAGACGTGTGGTCACTTAAAGTGAATCATGGGATGAAATTTGTTTTAATACGATTTCAAGATTAATTAAACACATCATCATATAGAAACATGTGGCATTTCTTGACCAAACACAAAATGTCACATGTAAATCCAATAATCAAATGTGATTAATTTAAGGCTTAGGATTGGGATTAAGGTTTAGGTTGAAGCTAGGATTAAGGTTACGGTTTAAGGTTTTTTGTTTTTTGGTTTAAAATTTTAACATGAAATTTAAGGCAAGGTGTCTCACCCTTCAATGTAATATATATATTTTAATTATATCTATCAATTATAATAGAACTGAATGTTCAAACCCTAGTTTTTAAAAATTTCCTAATTTGATTGGATGTAAAATTTTAATGGTTATAAAATTTCATGAACTATATTTTTTTGCAATTTCTTCTTTGATTAATGATTATCATGTACTAATAAAAAACCTGAAAAAAAAAGTATTTGTTTTCTAATTTGTAGAAGTTTCTAATAAAATCATAAATTAAATATTCTTCCACTAATTAATGCAATGTGAAAAAAAAAAGTTGAAACTTCATGAAGGGGGCGGGGGTAATAATTATTAATCCTTGTTAACTAATATATAATTCAATTAACTTGAGAAGTCTCAATCATGATAATATAACCTGAATCATGTAGTAGTGACTATAATCATGTTAATAATGTAATAGTCACCATGACCAAAATTAGAACGTAGTCATGTAGAATACTAATATATCATAAGAATGGCTCAATGGGTAATGACAAAATGGTTTTTATCATTACATGATTCATTTTAGGACATTGTCCCACATTGTTATAGCCATGAAAGTTGGGTTTTGGCATGATGTTAAAACCATAAAATTTTGTCAAGTCCATGTAAATATATCAATTGATCTTTAAGGTCCACCTTATTGATGTTATTGAAAACATGTTTGATGCATAACAACAAGGCCATCAACTTCTAGATTCTTTCCAATATTGAGTTTTTTGCAAAAGGAATTATAATTGAATACTTGGCCAAGCCCAATCATGTGTTAATTGAAGGCTAAGAAACTCTCAAAGGTTTTCAATGTATTTATAACTTTATGAAGTTTCTTGGGTTACATCCTTAACATAATTATAAGATCCCTCCTATTTGGAGGGAGTAAGTGTAAATTCTTTCTCTTTTCTATAGAAAGGATCTTAAGAAGGGATTTTGGGAGATTTATTTTTATTTATAAGCCTAAGATTTGTCTTGCTTTTGAAAAGAAAATAAATTAATTTATTTTCATGAACTCGATTTTACACTTATTTGTAAACATAAGATCCCTTTCTCTCATAAGGACCACTTTTGAGGAGTAAAGACAATATCCCTCCTCTTTTCTAAAAGAGTGTTTCTTGTGTAAGACAAAGTCTCAAGATTGAAGCATTATTCCTCACATAAGTAGGGTACTTGAAATTGGACTCGCATTTTGGGAACGCCAACTTCACCTTATGGGCTTTATCCATTATAAGGCACCAAAAGGCAACCCATTATCATGATCTTAAACTTAAGGACATTGCAAAGTGACGAAGGGTTGAGTTCTTGTGCCTACTTATAGACATAAGATTGTTCCCACTTTTAAGAGTAGGCATAAAATCCATGCTCCCTCTAGGAAAGATAGTCAAGCTACACTCCGAATGCATCCAGAAATCTCTCCAAGTGCTTAAGGTGTAAGGTGAAGCATAGCTTGAGAGTGTTCCCAAAAAAAAAAAAGGGGGGCCTAGGACAAGGTGATATTTGAGTCCAATACCACATTTTGGCAATGTCTTTTACCCATTTTGCTTTCTCTCCATAATACCTAAGATTTGTCCTAATTTTTTAGGAATTATATTCATGAATATAAGTGTGTCCTCTAAATACACAAGGAAATTTCCCAATGTAAAAGATTGTTGCATAAATTTTCTAAGATGGAAAAGGTCTCTTGCAAAATGAAATGTTCCTCCCACGGGCCGAGGAAAAATTGTGCTTATAAATGATCCTCCAAATACACTAGCAAATAAATTTGTGCTAGGTCTTTATGAATAGAGTACTTAGAAAATCTCTCCAAGTGCTTTAGGAAGGTATGGGACCTTAAACAAAATCAAGGGAGCAAGGCTGTGAAAATTGTGAACCTAAATTGGCCACTTGTCTTTTACAAGCCCAACTACAAATAATGGAATACCAAAAAACGTTAGAACATTATTTATTTATTTATTTATTTAGGTTTACCAAATTCCAACCCAGAAAATAATGTCAAAAATTTTAATTTTAATTTAAGGAAAAAAAAAAAGTGATTCCTTAACTCGAGACGAAATATTACCCCCTCCTTTTGTGGAAAAGAAAAAATTAAAATAATTTAAAAAGGAAAAAAGGAAAAATAAAATCCCTGATAACAAGAGGATAGATACCAAAAAGGAAAAAGTGATTTTGCCACTTGTCAAAAATGCCAAGCGGCAAGGATCCACCAATATTTGCCACTTGTGCACATCCTAGCAATTGCCTAATGGCACCCACCCACTTGGCACAAAGGTGCAAGGATTTCACTATGTTACCATTGGCTGTTAAGAGATTAGGTTCATCACACCATTCAATTCTACAAAGCGAGGTCTACACTAGGTAGGTACGTAGGCAAGTAGGTAGGTATGTGGGTCGGTAGGTACAAAAGAAAAACCCATAGATGAATAGGTAGGTAGCCGGATTGAAAGATGAACATTTAGGTGGGTCAATAGGTAGATAGGTAGTAAGTAGGTAGGTGGATGAAAGGTAGGCATGTAGAGGATTGGATAGCTTAGCTATGTAGATGAGTAGGTTGGTGGATCAAAAGTGGGCATGTAGGTAGGTAGGTGGGTCGATAGATAGATAGCTAGCTTGATAGTTAGGTAGATGAGTAGGTAGGTTGACATGTAAGTGGGTTGGTATGTAGGTATTTAACTAGCTTGAGAAATGGGTAGGTATGTGGATAGGAAAGTGGACATGGAAGTGGGCCTGGTTTAGGGTTAGACATGGTTTAGGGTTAGGCCTGGTTTAGGGTGTAGGTTTAGACATGTAGGTAGCTATTGAGGTAGATAGATAGGTAAGTGAATGAAAGGTGGACATGTAGGTGGGTTGGTAGGTAGGTAAATAGCTAGCTAGCTAGCTAGGTAAATGGGTAAGTAGATGGATGAAAAGTGAAGACAAAGGTGAGTCAGCAAATAAATAAATAGGTAGCTAGCTAGGTAGCTAGGTAGATGAGTAGGTAGGTGGACATGTAGGTGGGTAGGTAGGTAGGTAGGTAGGAGGGGATGGGTAGGTAGGTCGGTGTGCCGCTGCTGCATTTGGTCCGTGACGCTCTTCTTTGAGCTTCGTGTATTCTTCCGCAACCATCATTTGGTTTCCTGCACGTCGCAATCGATCTGCACCACAGTTCTCTCTCTCTCTCTCTCTCTCTCTCTCTCTCTTTCCCGTGTTGGAGAGCTTAGCTAAGCTTGGTCTTTGTTTGTTGTTGACAAGAAGAAAAGTGGGTTTTGAGAGAATTTGGTGAAAGATGTCAAGTACAGGTGCAAATGCGACTCCCAATGGTCCACACAAAGTGGCAAAGAAAGTGGAGAGAAATGGGAAACATCATGGCAAGGATGATGCAGACGACGACACGAATAAGAACGCCGGAGTCGTGAAAGTAGCGGGTACAGTAGCAGGTGTAGCAGTGATAGCTGGTATCGCATTCACTGTGTACAAGAGTCTCCGCAACGAAGATCATCCTCTGGTCAATACTGAGGAAGGGATCAAGCAAGATGCCTCCAACGCCATCGATGGAACAAAGGTAAGGAATCCTCATGGCTCCTCTCTCTCTCTCTCTGAGTTTCAGGTTTCTAGACCCACTCGTGTGATCATTGACTGTGTAGAAATGCTCTAGAAATACAAAGACAACGACCCAAGCTTGATTGAAGCAGCTTGGATCTCTAAATTGCAATAGTAGAAACAGTTTCTGGATGATGGGTCTGAGAATTTTGGTGGGGGTTTGCAGGGAAAGAGCTGGGGTTTTAGGAAGAGCGCAGAAAGTAAAGCCCAAGATGCAAAGAGCGACGTGGAAGGAGCGGGGAGGGACATCAAGGGAGCATTGGCAGATGCTGGCAGTTCTCTCAAGCATAAGATTGAGGGAGCAGGTGAGAGAGTGATCGAGACATTTGAGGAAGCGGGAGGGAGAGTGAAAGGGACATTTGAGAAAGGCGGTCGAGAGCTTGAACACAAAAGCTGGGAAGCAAAGAAAGAGATAGATAGTAAAGGTCAAGAAGGGTGGGGTGGAAAGAGGGACAGGGTAGAGAACAAAGGTTGGGGAGCATCAAGGAATCATGAATTGGAAAATAAGAGCCAGGATGTGAAGCACGGGCTAGAAAACACTGGCAAAGAAATAGAGCAAAAATCCAAGGGTTTCTTTGGTAATGTGGAGAATAAAGCAAAGGATGCTTATGGGGAAGCCGAAGAGGGAGGAAGGGAGATCAAGAGTGGTTTCAGAGATGTGAGTAGAGATGCAAAAAATTTCGTAAACAAGGAGAAAGAGAAGTTCCAAGATGCTGGCTCTCATGTCTATGAGCAAGGCAAGGAAGCCAAGAAACGGATTGATGGCAAGGAGATTCGCATCCATAAGGGTGACACTCTTTGGGGCATTTCCCGAAAATACGGAGTACGAATTCTTACAACCCAAGTTTCTTTCTCTCTTTCTGTCTCTCTCTCATGTTTCAAATTCAATCAGGAAACATAATTTCTACTCTATGAACAATCTTCATGGAGATTTTCTCCATGGGAGTATGGAGATTTCTCAAACCCTATGAGGGTTATATGCAGGCAATCTTCATATTGGAATATTTTGTGATTTGCTTCGGTATCCATGACACTCGTCTCCTCACATATGTGATGATGACATAGAAGATGGGAAACACACACACAGAGAATCTGAAGTATCTGTTGATCTCTGACTGACTGTTTTACTGGGATGCTGTTGCTGTTACTGCTGTTGCAGGTGTCAGTTGAATCACTGAAAGCATCGAATGGAATCCTTGCCGGAGACTACATATCTGCTGGTGACACAATCACTGTCCCCTATTGATGATGATGGGTTTTTTCCATAGCCTGTAGAACATGAACTGGGAGCTTGACAACTGTGATTGTAGATTGGATTTTATTTTTTTTGGATTCGTTTACAGTCTTATTGCTCCTATTGTGAAGGCAGGCAAGAATTCATCAATCATCCTTGTGTGACCCAATTTCCAACAGCAGCAGCCCAAATAGAGGGATGTGGTGAATTGGAATGAGGAGATTCAGAGAGTTCTCCTTGAAGTGTAATTTTGTGACCATCCTTGGTGAAAAACTTGGACCTTTCCCAAGGATGGGTTGTGTGCAGAAGAGGGGTGTGAGAAATGTAATTGTGAGAGTTTTGAAAGCTGTAGAAGTTGGTTTTGTTTGCTTCTCTTCAAGCTGGAGAAGTTTTGCTTTCAAACAGTGAAAGCGTTGCTGCACCTTGTTTGTAAACAGCAGCAGCTGCTACTAGTGCGCAAGCTTCAACAGGTGTGCACATGGTAGCAATTTGTAAAGTGACCACATGTATGTAAGAATTCTGTTTGGAAACTGAGAAGTGACATATGAGATTTTGTGTTTCATACTTTGACCATTTGTTCTTGAGAGTGAAGACTTGAAAATGCAAAGAGATTTTGCAAACTAGCATTTGCAATGACCTTGTGTGAACCATTTTCCAAAACTTTGGATGCAAATTGTTGAAAGCCTAGTGGGTTTGGAGTTAGTGTACATGTAACACATCTCTTCTCTGACTAGGTATGTCCCCACGATTCATGCCCCTGTCCTTAGCCTAGGCCAAAAATGGTGACCACAACACAATTATTGTGAGTAGAAATCCCACCTTGCCAATGATCCTTTTAGAGGGGTAGGGGGGTGGATTGGTTTTTTGGACTTGGGGAGTTCCTAGTGTGTGATTCATATGGTTATATGATGTTCCCAACAAATTCCCAAAGGTCATGTAGTTTGTTCCCATTGTGTTCTCCAAGTTCTCAATAGGGTTCTCAATGAGTTCCCAATAGCACTAAGACCTTTGTCCCATATTCTTTGCCCCCAAGTTATGTACTCTTGTAACCTATTCTAATAATAGCCCAAAGGACAAGAGTTTTTAGACATATCACTTGTTCTTTGTATCGTTGGAAAGCTCTTGACGAGGAGAGGGGTGCCGGGCTTTGGTTCCATGGCGTTTTGGACTTGCTGTGCAAAAGTTCTTGAATATTGAATGATTTCTTCACTGAAATTTAAATTAAATCGTAGCTAAAAATCTCGGAAAATTGGAATGTGCCTGTGATGTTATTGGAAAGATCTTGATGAGCAGGATTTAATGGAATTTATTTGGTAAGATTTGGATTCAGAATGTGTGGGAGATATTGTGTGATTTTTAAGTGATTTCTGCTGCTGAAAATTCAAACAAATTCCCCAAAAAAACCAGGTTTTGGAAGGAAAAATCAGTTGAGGATGTGGTAACACTTGGGCCAATGGCACAGGCCCACACACTAGTATTATATAAAACAAGGATCACTCCAAATGTCACTAAATGGGCCAATCATTGTGCTTGATTGCCATTCCAATGTCAATCATGTTTATATATTGACCCTTTTAAAATATCAGCAAATATATCCTATTACCTTGGTGGCTTCAGTGCAAATTAAACTATTTTTTAATTTTGTCAATTTTTTGAAAAAAAAAGAGCTTAATTATGCTGAATAATTCAAAATTTATGGTCCGACTTGAACCTTAGCCTTCTCTTAGTATAATACAAGTTTGCACAAAAAGTCCAACCAGAAAAAACAACTGAAAACTTTTGGAGGTAGTTTTATTATATTTACTTCGTTGAAAAATTTAAAATTTAAAATAAGCTATCAAATTAAAATTCCCAAAATATATATTAATTATTTGTCATGTTATTACTAAACTTGCCAAGGTACTATGATACTATTTGAAAAATTTACATATCTAGAGTTTAAACACACTTTGACAATATTTAAACTATGAGATTTGGATTCCAAATCATAGTTTAGGGTTTAGGGTTTATGTCATTATTGCATGTTGGTGCTCGAGCAACTCTAAATATCATTATGCTCTCACTCGCATGACCCAACGCCCATGAACGCATCACCCCCATTTTCTTATTTTGAGGCCATCCAATTGGATGAACATCAATTTTAGAACCCTTGGTACACTTTTAGAACCATGTACATACATCATCAGCCATGGGGAGGTTTAGCTAGGGAATGAGAACCCAATGAAAAAGTGTCATGTTTGAACACTATCCATCCATGGTGATGTGTTTGTGGGTGTTGGCTCACTTTGGCCCACAATGAAAAAACCTTATTACCTTGCACATGTCTAGAAACTTAAAATGCTTACACAATAAAGTTATCTCTAAAATACTCTAGATATCTAGGGTTTTTGTTTTGTGTTTGGTCAAAACAAAGTATGAGAGGTGGGATGCACAATGGATGCATGATGTAATAAAATAACAATGAATCAAATTTCAATGATCATTGAAATTGATGATCCCCCCAAGTTTGATCTTGTATTGTGTGTTTTAATATTTTCACACATTGTCATGTATGCATGCATACATTTGTGAAACAAGTTGTTCTTTTCTCAATAGATAAACAAACCTTTGCAATGAATTTTTTCAATAAGGGAAGAATCAATGGTGTTTTTATTTCAATTTGGTAGTGTTTGTTATGAAGTGTCTAATGAATTTCATGTATTCAGCAAGATATGTTGTTGAATTGGAAATATAGTAAACATGTTGAAGAAGAATAACACCCCCTTTAAGGATTATGTCGATGTACCCTCTTCACCACTCATGGATGTTGGTGAGTTGGTACATTCATTTTTCAATGGACCTATTATTGTGGAATTCATCCCAACACTTTCACACTCTTGTTTGTATTATTATTATAATGATTATGATCAAACCTACTCAATAAGCTACTAATTGTGGGAGCACTTGTATTCTAAAATTGTTTGGTCATGATCTTCATCCTTGTTTATTGCATATTAGTATTTCAAGTAAAATCAAACACATTTGTAGCATGTTTGGGATCAATTTTATTTTCCTCCTTTAGTTTGAAGGTTTTCTACAAGCATGCTATTCAATGTAGGATCATTATTTTTATTGATTTTTTTTGGGCATCGTTTGAAGGTGGGCATATCTACCCAATGGTAACACTTGGATTGTTCCTAACTTTCATTGGGTTTTCAAGTTTTTCTCAAAAATCTATTTCAAAAACATTCCATGCAAAGTGATAAATGGATTGAAATAAGCTAATGGTGCATCAAGGGCATATGAATAACAAAATGAAGTGGATTCTAATGTTTGTAATAAGAAGCTTGTTGACAAAATAAGAAAACCATGCAATGTCTTTTTGTCAACTTTACAATGGTGAGTCATTGGCACCATCCATTTGATGTTCATCAATTAACTAGTAAACAATTTGTATATGCCTATATAATTTGGCTATGTCACATGAAGTGAGTGTAAGTTATGAACTTTGTGGCAATTTTAGGAGTAAATGGCAACATGGATGTTCATAATTGTAAGCTTTAAATGTGACATGAATGCAAACCCAAACTAATATAAATGATGTTATAATGTTGTCATTGTGGTTGCAATTGTGTTACAACAAACAACCACAAGTCTACGAGAATGTGAATCATGCAAAGTTGAAATATAAAATATTGTTATAATAATTCAAACAAGGAAGAATGTTACTCAAATACTTGTTGGTAATCTTGTTGAAAGAATGTGCCTTTTAGGGGGTTGAAGCACAATCCATTGAAGGATTCTCTTCAATTGAATGGAAGGAAAATCAATTATGAAGCTTCAATTTTATGAAGTTGATTATGGAAAAAGTCCTTTCCTCCTCCACATTGCCAAAGACCATAATAATGGTCAACTCTACAAGCTTTAAGTATTCCAAAAATGTATTAACCACAATGACATTTGAAACCAAACTTCTTCATAATTTAGTTGTACAATCAAAGGTTACAATCAAATGGTGGATACAAGACACCATGGTTGTTGCTTTTCATTGTTTTGTAGGAAAAAACAAATTTTTTCAGTTGGTCAAGTAATGTTGGATCTAGCAAACAAACAACCAAAGTATTGCATGCAGATGTGAGCTTGTAGTGGCAAAATTTGTTTTTTAGGATTGCTAAATGATTAGGAAAGGTGACCTTTACATCATATGCCTCTCAATATTGGGGATAAATATCTCCATTATATTCATCAATTCATGGGTAAGGAACTGTTTTTAAGTTCTTTTTACCAACCTTTGGGCTATATTTGTAAATTAACATTTTGCAAATTACATTGTAAATGCCTAATCACCCCTATTCATTATATACATAACACCAACAATGGAATATGTCCCATGCAACATATATAGATGGGTGTGGAACTTAAATCCAACATATTAAACACACATCACGAACCATGTGCAAAGCATCACAAAGGTGATGCACCAAATTATTGAAAATTTGAAACTATGGGTGGTTGTACCTTTTTAACATGTATGTGTACCAAGAATATAAATCATTGATGCATAGGAATGATAGAGATAGCAAAATCACAAAAAAAATTATTTCTACCATGGGCCATCTTGGACAAGCTTTACACTATTTCCATCACATGCAACACACAAATTAATCCCAAGATAATGTGATAGTTGCATAACAATTTGTAATTATTTTTGGCAATTGTAGTCCCAACATTGTCATTAACAATCTTGACCATAAGAGCCTTGTACTCTAATAAAACACATTTGGTTGGTGCAAGCATCAAGATCCATTGAATCTTAACATTATGAAAGATCTTTGCACCTTTTGTCTCACAAATTTTTGCCAACTTTGCATGCTCCATGTGCTTCTTAAGGGAGTGAGAAAATATACATACATGGATTACAACAAGGCTTTGATCTTTCCAACCAACTATAGGCTTGAAAATGTTTGTATGACCAAGTTACACTTATTTGGCATGTAATGGATACTAGTGACAAATGGTGCATGTTTTCTATGAATTGTAATGTCAATTCATGACCCTTTGCTATTGAGCTTGACTTGGGGGTGCTAGTGGCTTGTTAGGTTGGGTTTAAGATTGTGCTTGGAAAAGAAAAGAAATGAATTTCATTTTTCTAACATTTGACATTTAAACAATTTGGTTGATTATTAGTTTCAACCTAGGTGATCCACCCCACCATATATGACTTGAATGTTTTGTATTTGTTTCCTAGCCATATCCAAACAAAACACAAGGTAACTAGACATCCAACATTACACATGCTCATTACTATTCTTCAATGATTACAATTTAACAATATGATTAAACATATGATCAAGGCGTTAAAACATGGATTATAATTTGTCTTTTCATCATCTATATAAACAACAATTGGTTGAATATCAAAATATCAAATTCAAATTTGTTGTTAAAATTTTGTCAAATATATTCATGTGTAGTTTTGCAAAAGTCTTTCCATTGTTGCAAGAATTGAACTTTGTTCATTTATGATATTTGTTATCCATACCTTCCAAAAGCAAGGATATTAAATGAAGTTTTATAATTGTTTCAAAAGTCAATTATTATGATTTAAAACCATATTTACACTTCGAAGTAAACTTTTTTTGTTCTACAAAGGATTTTTCGTGATTTCAATTATCTATGATATGTGATAGTGAAAGTAAAACCATGCTTGTAATTTGAACATAAGGTTTTAGGTGAAAGTTCTTATGGGTTTGCTATGGGTTTTTGTGTTGGTTTTTCTTCACATTATGTGTTTTTTTTCTTTCAAAAGTGCTTTTCACCTTCTAGAATTCCCTTCTTTCCTTGGTCATGACTTCATTCATTTTTCCATATATAAGTGTGGTTATTATTGATGAATCTTGTTCCATTTGTATACATTTTATAATCTTTTGTTATTTAGGGTGTGTAGATTTCAATATTTTAAAGGGAATACCTGTACATGGAAGGTTGTTAAAAATTTATTTAAAATAAAGTGAAACTTTGTGATGGTTTTCAAAACAAATTGTAAGATGTTTAGTACATATTCACTAGCATTTAGTTTAGGGTTTAACCTTAAACCCTTGGGGGTGTAAGGGTGATGTGTTTGTGAAAGAGATCAACACTCCAAAAACATTGCCACACATTAACCAATAGGTATACAAAAGCACAAAACTAATGCATTTTCCCATTGCTATAACTATCAATTGAAGCATGTACAAGTATTTTTGTAGTCAATGCAAACAACATTTTTGTCCTAAAAAACTATCATATTTAATCCATGAATTACATATGTATTACACAATGTAAAACATTAGAGCCTCCCATGTTTTCAAGTTAGCATCCATACAAAGAAAACACAATGTTATTGTAACTATGGTGATGAACATGGATAATAATTGTCTATCAACATTGGTGTCGACATTACAATTTTCACAACAAATTAGTTCAACACCAATCACTTCTCATCTTGACTTAAATTTCAAACAAAAAACATTCACTACATATTCAATCAACAAAACAACAAAATCTTGATAATTTAAAATCAAATCTTTGGAATTGCTTAGAATGTGGATGAAAGTTGGTCCACTTCCATTTTAATACACACAAGGAGTTTTAATCATTTGTCATTCATCCTTTTAGTCAACAATTGTTTTCTAGGTTTTACTACATAAACATGCCCATTGGGAAATGGTTTTTAAAAGCTTTATAAAGATTTAATAATCTTATTTAAATTTTTTGGAATAACTTGTTACTTATTGTAGACTTGGATGAAATTTCATGCCATTGAGAGTATTTTTGGGAATATTGTAACATTTTTTTTTCCTACTTTTGATTTGATTTGATAATCCAATATCACCATTTGTCGTAAATTAGTTAAAACATTTCTCACAAGGCTACTTGTTTATTACAAAGTTGTCGAAGCTTAATTTGTGTTTTATGGCGATTTTTAAATATGGAAGTTCCAATTCACGAAGGAAAATTATTTTGGATTAGTGGTAGTAAAGCAATATGTAATTATTGAAAAGGAAATTATTTAATGCAAATATCCTTTTTTTTAATGTACATATTAACAGACTATATAGATCTATGTCATTGATTTAGGTCTTTATTTAATTTGAAAAATTATATAAATAATAAACCCAACAATGCCCATTATAATGTCCCTCCCTTTACTTACAAAACATCTTTTCTAAATATTAGTGTAATAGCTTGAACAATCACCTTGAACCATCAATTACGAGCTTAAGGTTTCAATTATGCGTTGGAATTATGCATCTCTTCCCGTTACGCCCTGGAATGATGATGTAACCATCTACCAATTCCAGCTTGGGAATGATGCACACCATTCCAAATCCTAAAATAGAGTTCAAAAAGTGTAATATTGTAGCTTGTAGACAATCACCTAACCAGCCATAAAATGAGGGCACCTGTGATGTCAATTATGCACTGGAATTCACCTACCTATTGGAATTCTGCATCTCCTCACTTACTCTACACTGGAATCATGATGTTCTGTCTAAATCATGCCCTGATCTCTCTGCACATTCCAGATTGGAATGACTTGTAATATGTATTTTTTTTAATGCCCAAATAAAAGGTGTATTGTAATTTTAAAAAAAAGAGTTTTCTTTAATTAATAGCTTGTCCAATCATCTCAACCTGCTGTGAACAAAGGAGTCTGAGGTGCCAATTACATGTTGGAATGGTGCATCTCTCTTCTCAGTACACACTGGAATGATGATGTTTCACTTTGTCCATTCCAGATTGGAATAACTTGCAAATAGGCATTTTATGCCCGCCCAAAAAGGTAGCATAATCAAAAGAAGGGTGGGTCTTTAGTAGCTTGTCCATTCATCTATGAACAATGGAGCTTGAGGTGCCAATTACCTGTTGGAATTATGCATCTCTGCTCATTACACACTGGAACGATGAGGTTTCGAGTCGCCCGTTACAGATTGGAATGATGGAGCTCTTTTGCTGCCTCGGCTGTGTGCGCGCTCTGTGCTTGCTGCGGTGCAAATCTCTTTTGCTTTCGTTTCGAGTTTTTTTTTGCTTTCTGGAGAGGGGATTCTGAGCAGGTTCTCGTGCGATTTGGAGCGGTGGCATTTTGTCGCAGTTCTGAGGAAATTTTCGTGAGGCAAAATGGTGAAGATTTGCTGCATTGGAGCTGGTTATGTCGGGGGTCCGACGATGGCAATGATCGCCTTGAAGTGTCCTAACATACAAGTCGTGGTTGTCGACATTTCTAAACCCCGGATCGCCGCTTGGAACAGCGATGAGCTTCCTATCTACGAGCCGGGACTGGATGCGGTTGTGAAGGCGTGCAGGGGGAAGAATCTCTTCTTCAGCACCGACGTCGAGAAGCACGTAGCGGAGGCGGATATTGTGTTCGTTTCCGTCAACACGCCGACCAAAACCCGTGGTCTTGGAGCCGGGAAAGCGGCCGATCTCACTTACTGGGAGAGTGCGGCTCGTATGATCGCGGATGTGTCCAAGTCTGACAAGATCGTGGTGGAGAAGTCGACGGTGCCCGTGAAGACGGCGGAGGCGATTGAGAAGATCCTTACGCACAACAAGAAGGGCATCAACTTTCAAATCCTTTCCAACCCTGAGTTTCTTGCAGAGGGAACCGCTATTGAAGACTTGGCGAAGCCGGATCGTGTGCTGATCGGAGGTCGCGAGACCCCCGGAGGCCAGAAAGCTGTCGAGGCTTTGAAGGCCGTGTATGCACACTGGGTTCCAGAAGACCGCATCCTGACTACGAACTTGTGGTCCGCGGAGCTCTCGAAGCTGGCCGCCAATGCATTCCTTGCGCAAAGGATCTCTTCCATCAATGCGATGTCTGCTCTTTGCGAATCCACTGGTGCCGACGTCTCCGAAGTCGCGTATGCCGTCGGTAAGGACTCCAGAATCGGGCCGAAGTTCTTGAATGCCAGTGTAGGTTTCGGAGGTTCTTGCTTCCAGAAGGATATCCTGAATCTAGTGTACATTTGTGAATGCAATGGCCTTCCCGAGGTCGCTCATTACTGGAAACAAGTAGTGCAGATCAACGATTACCAGAAGACACGCTTTGTGAAGCGCGTTGTTTCTTCTATGTTTAACACTGTCTCCGGTAAGAAGATCGCTATCCTTGGCTTCGCATTTAAGAAAGACACGGGAGATACGAGAGAAACCCCAGCCATCGATGTGTGCCATGGCCTTCTCGGTGACAAGGCGCATCTCAGCATCTACGATCCGCAGGTGACAGAAGACCAGATCAAGCGGGATCTATCTATGAACAAGTTCGACTGGGATCATCCCTTGCATTTGCAGCCGCAGAGTCCTACTGCTTTCAAGCAAGTCAGTGTCGTGTGGGATGCGTATGAAGCGACTAAAGATGCTCATGGCGTCTGCATCATCACTGAATGGGAAGAGTTCAAGAAGCTGGACTACCAGCGCATCTATGACAACATGCAAAAGCCTGCTTTCATTTTTGATGGCCGCAACGTGCTTAATGTTGAAGCGCTTCGGAAGATTGGCTTCATTGTGTATTCCATCGGAAAACCTCTTGATCCTTGGGTGAAAGATCTTCAAGTGTCCATCTAGATCTGGACATCTTGTCAACCTAGTGGGTTTAGGGTTCCACAAGGTTCCTCCTATTGTCAACCACATCTTCATTCTTTTATTCTTGATGGATGGATCATTCATTGTTTCCTGATGTGGAGGCATTTGCAGTTTCTTCCATAGCTTCCATCACAATTGGACTGTAGCATAAAAGATCCATTTCTGTTGATGGGGATTGATTTATCACTGGTGCTAAAATCCTTACTTTGAGTCTACTAGCAGTGGGTGCTCATTAAGCTGTCTTGTTGTGTAGTAAGTAGCTACTACACAACTCCTGCCTCCCTGTGGTACACACAGAGAGATGGAGCTCTGATTTGCAGCTTAGCCATACGTATACCTATCTCTTCAATATCATAAACGGAGCCGAGTGCTTGCTGTTTTGTCTTCTACGGCTACCACATTTGTCAATCCTGCAAATGAACTCAAAACCCTTTATTCCTTTTGTTTCTTTTCTTACTGTACCCTATGTGTTGCATGTGGATCGATCTAACTGGGAAGATGTTTTGATCTGTATGGTGGTGCTCAGCTAGCAATTCTGGTTGTGTTCAGCTGAAGTCTTTTGCCATACTCTGGATTGATGTCGTGAGTTTTGTTTTTGGGCAGAAATGTGTCTGAAGAATTTTCAGTTCTTCCCCTATGTAAAGGTTGGGTGGGAGGTGGGGAGGCCAATTAGGTTAAAGTGCAATTCTCCTGATATTGTTGGCTTCTTTCTTTCTTTCTTGTTTGTGGTTGAAGCAAGCTTTCTGGAGAAATGACAGAGACTTGAATAATCTCCACAGTTTTCCTGCACTGCTGTGTTGCAGCATGCTGTCTGCACAGGGACTACTTTACACTGAGTCCAATGGTGGCAGCAGATTCAACTTGCTGGGTACTCTTCTTGTGTGCTCTATCAGGCTAACAACACTGTTGCAATCAGTTTTTAATGAAAGTGCTGAGGTCTTCCTCCAAAACAAGCATGCTGCACTATCAAGAAGGCTTTGCTGGTGAAGATATGCCGAGGGCCCCTCCTCCAGGTACTTAATCTACCACAGTTCTCTGATAAGAGAAAGGGTGCTAGCTGATGTGGTGACTTTTGGGCTATGGCAGTCTTGAGTGCAAATTGTGGGTGAGCTGCTGAGTGAGCATTCTTCTTGTCATAATTTATGATCACAATGTAAATTGCACAGTACTGTTGTATTTTCTCCCATGTCTTCTCACAATGTCTGACATGTTGCTATGCAATAATTGGTGCTTGCTATTCCTGCATAGTAAAGTTTCTTTATGGCTTAGAACATTATGGGGTATCAGTCATGTCTAGGGTATAACATAGGATGTGAACCTGTGATGTAATTCCTTGGAGTTGCCATGGGTTTCAGGATATTTGAAATGGAAGCAAGTGCAGAAGTGCACTGAAACTGTTTTGACAAATGCAATCAGCAGGAGTGAAGCCAGACTTTGTCACTTTTGTGGCAGTTCTGAATGCAGGTGCCAGTGTACAGGTGATTTTTAGGCTATGAGCTGCTTCCTTCCTAATGTCAAATACTTCACATGAGTCTCATTTAATGCAAGCTAGGCTGCTATCAGTGTGTCTTCTTTGGGAGATTTTGCACTCTTTTCTTTCAAGTTTCAATATCCATGTAGCTCTTGTCATCCATTGCATCCCTGCTCCTCCTCAGGTCTAGTAAGAAATGGTCTGAAGAGTAAACTACGTTTTTTGACTTGTCCATCAGCATGGCCACTTTTTGGCATGACCTCTGGTTTATCCCTTCCATAATTGTCAAGACAGACGGTTGATGATGGCACTGAGGTTGCAGCATTTTTCCTGATTGGTGCCCAGTCAGTCAGGTGGCACCATCAAGTGAACTGATTCATACCAAACAGCTGCATCATCTGCGTGCTGCTTTTGAGCTATGAAAAGCAAATTCTTCTTCCTGTTTACTCCTGGCATAACCATTCTTTCAACATCATCTAGTACTGTCAAGAGATTGGCAGCTACAGAATGTAACCTTCAGATCTGGATGCTCTGCCTTTGAATTAGCTCCTCAATTTGTAGAAACTTTCATCCTCTCAGGATTTTCTGATTCTGATGGGTTGGCATAACAGGCTGTTTTTTGATTGCAACTATGATGTTGAAGGATTTTTCTGCTTCTGGTTTTTGGCATAACAGGCTCTTGATCACAACTATCATGTCATAGGGTATTCTGATTCTGATGGGTTGATATAACAGGCTTTTTCTTGTTCACAACTGTTATGTCAGAGGATTTTGTGATTCTGATGGGATGGTGCAACAGGCTGCTTTCTCGATCGCAACTGTCGTGTTGGAGCATTTTTTGATTTTGGTGCATTGGCATAACATCTCTTTCTTGTTTGCAACTGTCATGTACGAGGAGTTTTGTGATTCTGATGATTTGCTGTAACAGGCTCATTTCTTGATTGCAACTGTCATGTTGGAGCATTTTCTGATTCTGATGGGTTGGCATAACAGGCTCTTTCTTGGTTGCAACTGTAATGTCTCCTCAACTATCATGCCTCCTGGCGTTCAGCAGAAGTTTGTCTAGGGTTTAATTATCTCTTCACCAAATCCAGTAAAAACAGAACAACAAAAGAATCCAACAGGCACTTGCTTCATCATACACAACAAATAAACAAATAAAACAAATCAAAACAAAGCGAAAAAGAGACTACAGCAAGCAAACGCCTCTTCAAATCAAACCATGAGGTTCCTTCTTTTGTGTCTTCCACTAACAGAATGCAGACTTCACAAAACTGTGGAGCAGAGTGGTCAGGATTTTCCTAAACTCTTCACCAAAATTCTTCCAAAGATTGCTTCAAATCCAATCTCATGAAGAGAAGAAGAAGAAGAAGAAGAAGCAGCAGCATTGATGCCCCATTTGCTCAAATCAAAATTTCTCTCTCTCTCTCTCTCTCTTCTCCTTCAGCAGCGAAGACAGAGAAGGTGGATTTCCAATTGAGCAATTCTGAATTGCTGCAAGTGCATATCGTTCCTTCAACAAGCTCGGAAATAGAAACCCGCATACAGAAACCTCCCGCAAAGCCCTAAACCCTAAACCCCTGAAGCCCTAAAGCTTTGCCCTAATCCTTTGCAGGAAGCCCGCTTGCTTTTAAAAAAGGATTATGGACTTCTGTAACACACCCCAACGATTTCGGGTCTCTCCTCCTCCTCCTCCTCCTCGTCCTTCTTCTTCACCGGGAAAAAACGAATATATATATATATATATATTTGCACCCAAATCAACTTCGCTAGTGATTTGTATTTCTCTGAGACAATGGATTTCACGGACATTTTGAAGCAGATTACTGTATATTGTGGTCCACAGGCACTGAGGGGAAGAAGCTCATGAAGTCAGTCCATGAGTGGGGATGGATCACTCACTAGCGAGTGAATGGCAAATCATTCTTGTCGTGTTTTTTTGTTTTTGGTCCATGGGACAGAACTGAGGTATTCTTCTTCTTCTTCTTCTTCTTCTTCTTCTTTGGAAGGACTTCCTTGCTCTTGCCTTTTGACTATATGATAATGTCTGTCTATGCAATATCTCCTTGAATGTGTCATTACACTTCTATGTAACCCCCTTTGGAAATCTGTTGCTGTATTGCTACTGATGACCTGACAATGAGTTTTTGTTTTTCCTGCACTCTGTAGAAGCACCCATAACCCAACTGTTGTGTGTCTGCGTGCAGGGACTGTGCACTCTTTTGGAGAGCAATAGATTAAAAAATGGAGCTGGCAAAAAAAATGGTGTCTGTAGGATCTTCAAATCACACAGTTTTTCAAGAGAGACATTTGTCTGATTGGCTCTGTAAGCCATTTGGGAGAAATGGCTGAAGCTTGTAGAATCTTCTGAAGAGGAAATTTAGCAACTTTGTCTTTCAGAACTGGAACCAGTCATGGCGATGGTTCCTTGGAGGAAGAGAGAAGAGTGTCAGTTATTGGCAGCTATTTGATCATTACTTGTGGTGCTGTTGCCCTTCTAGGAGTCAGGTACTAAAACCCTCTAAAACCCTTTCTTTCCTCCTTAGAATCATGGGTTTTCCTCACTAGAAATCACAGCATCACTAACAAGTTGTAGTACAAAAATTGCAGTGAAATGCGCTACGATCTCAGGCATGTGGCGGTCTGTGGTGTGGAAATTGGAGAGAGCAGGGCGAGGCCGAACAGATGTGCATCTCTCCTGCCTCCCAAAGATCACTCAGTTGCAAGAATCTGCCACCTTTGTAGCTGCCAACACAGAGGGATTTGAGAAACAACGCCCTCTCAATGCAATTCCAGATGCCAGATCCAACTTCCTGTCCAAGGCTCCTGCTTTGTGTTTTCAGCCTTGTCACTTTTGCACTACATTTCCTCAGCTTGATGAGCTGCTATCACAATTAGGTCAAAGCTTTCCGCCAAATTTGACTCATGGTTCTGTATACACTTCGGAAATGCCATTCATGTATGGCATGAAATCAGCTCAGGCTCGTGCTTATGCGAGTGTGGCCATGGAGGCAGTTGAGTCTTCTGATGAGGAAGTAGAGGTTCATGCTGTGGGTGACTTGTCGGGGACTGCTGAACTCAAGGTGGACCCAAAGATGAAGAAGAAACATCAGAAGTTGTACAGACGACAGGTGAAAGTGGAGACAGAGGCATGGCAGCAAGCTGCTGCTGAGTACAGGGAAGTCATTGTTGATATGTGCCGCAAAAATCTTGCTCCCAATTTGCCATTTGCGCAAGCATTACTTCTCGGGTGGTTTGAGCCCCTCAGGTAAAACAATATATCTCCAAGAATTTCTTGGAGTTGGAAATCCCCTAATCCTCACTGTAAAAAAATCATAAAGCCCATGCATCATCAGAGAACATGATCACTAGATTGGCTGCTGATGGCATTGGTCCTCCATGATCCCAAAAGACTGGGTTGACAGGGCCTACTGCTGCTGTCCTTTTGTCCTTCAAAACCTTGTCTGGGGACCCAAGTTGCAAGTTAGATCTTATTTTGTAGGTTTGGGTGTTTCAGGGATGGGATCATTGAAGAGCAAAAGGCTTACCAAAGAAGGGAGCAACGTGAGGACCGGTCAATGTATGGTCCATATCTTGCACAATTGCCAGCTGATATGTTGGCAGTAATTACCATGCACCGTTTGATGGGTCTTCTCATGAGTGACATGGACAATGGCTCTGTGAAAGTCGTGCATGCTGCCATCCAGATTGGTGAAGCTGTTGAACAGGAGGTGAGCTGAGCTTGACTATGCAAAGTCTCTTTGCATTTCTGTCTCGATCTGTTCTCCAAGAGTACCAAGTTCTTTGCAGAATGATGATTGGTTGGTCAACATTGCAATGGTGTGCAGGTGCGGATACACCAACTGATGAAGAAGAAAAAGAAGCATATGGAGTTGAAAACTGGTGGTACCAAGAGAAGTCTACTGTCCGGCAAGGGGGATGAAGTTATCACTGGTCAAAATGTGGACATCACATCTGATTCCATGCGTGAGAAGGTTAAGAAGTTGGTAAAACAGAACAAGTTGCGACGGGTTGACAGCATCCTACGACATGCCAGCACCAATGAACCCTGGACTGCAGCAATTCACGTCAAGGTATGAATCATATTGGGTTCTGCTGACATTCCTCCGGTGGTGAGAATCTAACTGGCATTAACCAACTTTTGATTTTCCCAAGAGTTTGTAATTTGATGGAACTTTTCATATAATGACTTTGTTGTGCAGGTTGGCAGCCGTTTGTTGGAGTTGATGATGGAGACATCATTTGTGCAGCCGGCGGCTGATCAAGAGTGCCCTGATGTCCTGGACCTTCGACCTGCATTCACACACGCTTTGAAGAGTCATCACATGCGCAGAAAGTGATGTATCGTCCTATTCTTACATTTGACATTTTCTGCTTTATAAGTAAGATGTAGTATTTGTCACCATTCTTGAAGTATGGGTATCACTCCACCCCATTCTGGGTCTCTTGGAGCCATTGACTCCATCTGATGACCAAACTATTCATTGCATAAATTTTTTCCTCCAAGGATCTCCTGGAAGACACATAATTTCTGTAATTAGTGTGGTGGATTGTATTGTTGAACTTTGTAAATCCCTTCCATTCTGCTGGTGGTAGACAGGGAAAAATTGAATACTTGGATACTGAAGTGGCCAATGTAGTGGGTACTTGCTGAGAACCCAGGTACCAACAACCAGTATGAAGTGATCCCCTTTGTTCCATGATTGAAAGAATTAAAAACTGAACCAATGGATTACATTGGCAGGCAGGGTACATTTTTGAGATGTAACATGAAATGAAGAAAATACACCTCAATTTTCCTTTTGTGTGGGGATGTTTTATTTTGTGCAGTTTAAACCGCACATATGGTGTCATTGAGTGTGATCCTCTTGTGATGTTGGAGATCAACCAATCGGTGAGCATTTTTTTTTCTTTTGCTTTTTCTGTCCTTCATCTCCAACCCACTTACCAGACTGTTCTCATGGAGGTTCACTGACTAAGTGATCAGTGTTGTTGATCCCAGATCAGGATGCACATTCTGTGTTTCTTCTCACTTATCAGGATTTGGTCTTCCAGGTTCGGCATATGGTGATGCCATATATGCCAATGTTGGTGCATCCACGACCATGGTTGGGGTATGGGCGCCATTCTCCTTGACATTCCGGGGTTCTTTGAACATGGGTTTTCTCATTTCAGTTTGTCTCGCTTCCTGTTAATATCACAGAGCTTGATTTCATAGTTGCTTTTACTGTAGAGTGGAATCATTCTTTATGGAAAAAAACTAGTTCTATGTGATGTGATGATGTTGTAGAAACAGGTGGGCATTTTCCATAACCAGCTGTTACCCATCAGCTGGTATTGAGCATGTCTTTTGGTGTTTCAGATTCCAGTGAAAGTTTTGATGGAAAAATGGCAGGTTCAATGAAGGTGGTTATTTGCATTTGAAGTCATCAATCATGCGGACGCAGGGTACAAAGGAGCAGCGCATGGCTGTCATGGACACCCCTCGTGAAAGCATGAAGAAAGTCATGGAGGTAAAAGGAATGACCAGAGATGTAATACACTTGGTTATGTTTCCATTAGTGGTTCTGGTCTTACCCTTGTAACTGGATGAGTGTGGTGCATGTCAACACAACTGTACCAAAGGGTGGTTGCTCAAGCAAAGGTACATAGCTAATTGCTTCTATCTACCGCATGTTGGACCAAGTTTGGAACTGAGAATTCAAATGGGTTTCAGGCACTTGATATATTGGGAGGGACAAGCTGGCGGATCAGGGCACCGATACTGGATGTGGTGGAGAAAATGTGGGCAGATGGTGGGGGCTTAGCTAATTTGGTGGATGCTAATGATGTGAGTATCATCATGATCTGCAGATTCTCTAATTCTTTTTTATCATCAGACTCAACAATTTTAGAAATGGTTAATCTCACTGGTAATCTGCACGTTTAAGGATTCTCTTTTTCTGTGAAAACAAAATGACTTGTGAGACACCGTCTTACCTCTCAAGGTTGCCTCATGGAAAGACAAGCATTATCCCTTTTGAAACTGCTGTGATTACTCTGACTATAATTTGCTAGTTTGTGTATGTGTAGGTGGGGCTACCTGAGAAACCAGAGACAGAAGACATGGAGGAATGGCGGCGATGGCGGTTTTCAGCATCAGAAGCCAAGCGTACCAACAAAGAGCGCCATTCCATTCGATGTGATACTGAAATCAAGCTCGCGGTATGCACATGTCCCCCATCTCATGTCAATAAAATGCAGTACATATTCTGTATCCATGGGCCATTTATGTCAGCAGTCTTGATCTACACATCTTTGAACCATTTGTGTGTTTTCATCCACCTCAAGTTGTGGTGGTGTAGTAGAACTAAAGAAGTATTAAAACCTGAGGCAAGCTTGACTCATCAAAGTCAAGAGTTGTAGTGCAGGTGGCCAGGAAACTAAGAGATGAAGAAGAATTCTACTATCCACACAATGTGGACTTCCGGGGACGGGCATACCCGATGCACCCACATCTCAATCACTTGGGCTCTGACATGTGTCGTGGCCTTCTTGAGTTTGCAAAGGGCCGACCCTTGGGATCAACTGGACTGTACTGGCTGAAGATACATCTGGCAAATTTGTGTGGGGGCCCAGTTGGAAAAATGTCTTTTGAGCGTCGGGTTGCCTACACTGACAACCATATGGACAAGATCTTTGACTCTGCTGAGCGACCGTTGAGTGGGTTGCGATGGTGGCTTCTAGCAGAGGACCCCTTTCAGTGCTTAGCAGCCTGCATGGACATCCGTGATGCAATTTTGTCTGGGGACCCCTCCACTTATGTCTCATATTTACCTGTACACCAGGTGAAATCCAGTTGCCACCTGTTTGCTTGTTGCAGTATTCTTCAATGCTTCTTTTTCATTCCTTCTTGCAGGTTTGTTATGTCGAACTCAGGCAGTGTAAGCTTGCGAGAAGTTGACTTCTATGAAAGAGAATGAGACTCTTATGAGCAACATACTGTGGGTTAAACTGCTTTGAACTTCATTGATCTGGGCTTGAAATTTCCAGTTCTAAATGTGCTTTGCATGTCCTGGTTTTGTAGGACGGTTCCTGCAATGGGTTGCAACATTATGCAGCTCTAGGGCGTGATTGGGTGAGCAGAAAAACCAATCCCAAAAGGGATGTAGCATCCAGAGTGGCTACTCCTGCTGTGTTTAGAAATGTGTTTCCTGTCAATACTTAGTCACAGTAGTCAGTAATTCTAAGCTAGCTTATACGGCAGGTAACCTGAGTTATTGCAGTATCATGGGATTGGGCATTGCTTATGAGGATGGCTGAATTGATTTCAAGGACTAATCAATGGCCTTAAATCATCTGCCTACTATTTTACAGGATGGTGCTCGGTCTGTGAACCTCACCACTGGAGACCAACCTGCAGATGTCTATGCTGGAATTGCAGAAAGGTATGCATCAGTTTAGTTTGTTATGTGTTATGAAAGTTGGGGCAAGGTGTGAAAAAACCCCTCTTCAGATTTATCGCCCAAGAACCCTCCTCCCACCGCCATAAAAGCAGTTGGAAATAGAGAAGAGGAATTTTTTTGGGGTAATTTTGTGCCATTTGTTCCAACTCATTGTGGGTTTGCTACTATACAAATCAGGGTGCGTCTCATTATGGAGAAAGATGTGCTGAAAAACCCATTGACGAATCGGAATGCAGCAAGTGCCCAGCTCCTTTATGGACAGGTAACTGCTACTTTACTCATGGGATGTGCTGGGTTTAGTCATTTCGGTGTCTCTCTTGTTTTGTCAACTTTTGATTTTTCTGTCGGGTTTAGGCATTTTGGTGTCTCTCTTGTTTTTTCAACTTTTGATTCTTCTTTCCCTAGTACTTAATGGGTTTCTGGGGTGGCTTGACAGATTGATAGGAAGCTGGTGAAGCAGACAGTTATGACATCTGTGTATGGTGTCACATTTGTGGGTGCCCAAATCCAAATACTGAGTCGATTGAAGGAACGTGGCCTTTTAGCAGACTCAATTGACATGTACCGTGCTGCTGCATATGCTGCCAAGGCAAGCCCTCCCCCACCCCATGTTCCCCCACTTCCAAATCCTCTCTTAGTTTTGTGACTGAGAACTGTCAGACTGTTGACTGCGCTACAGTGTTTGCCATGTATTTGCTTTGGTTTCACTGCAACTGACATAATGGTTTGGCCTTCAAAGTCTTGTTGTGGAGTTTTCTCTCTGCAATCTTGTAGATATGGATTTGTAGTTTCGGATGTTGTAAACCCACTTGAATCCCTTCCAGCTCCCACTACGTGGGACCCCTAGACTTCCATATTTGTGCTTCCTGCAACCCCCATTTTTGATACATAAGAGTTTGATAATTGTGTGTTACATGATTTTGATGTTTAGGTCACATTGGATGCATTGGGTGAGATGTTTAAAGAGGCTCGATGCATCATGGTGTGGCTTGGTGATTGTGCCAAGGTGATTTATCAAATCAATTTCTGCATTCTCATTTCAGCATTTCTACTCTCCCCAGATTACTGAAAAACCACTCTAGTGTTACCAGTCGTAACTAAGGTGACAGAAGTTGATCAGAATTTTCTCCTCCCCAATTTTCAGACTCATAAGACACTCTAGTTTTTCCAACAATATACAATAATGTGATCTGTTTCTCCTCTTTTGTGACATCTATTTTCGATGATACTTATTGAAATTCAGTCTATTTCATTCCTCCTCCCTTGCTTTTTTTTTTAATGTCTGTAAGCTTAATAGTTTTCGGATCCTATGCATGAAGTTCTTAGTTTTTCTTTTCCTTTCATTGTAAGATTTTTGGGTGTTGAAGTTTCTACTGTGACAAACACAGATTATTGCATCCGCGGGACATACAGTAAAGTGGACAACTCCATTAGGACTTCCAGTAGTACAACCATATCGCAAAGACACCCGACAACTGGTATGCTTCCAGAATATATTTGTGTGTAGTCTGTCAAGACAAAAATGTTCTGGTCCTTCCAATAAAACACACAAACTACAATTATGTGCAAAGAAGGTTTTCAGGATTCTAGAGTTGTAGTAATAGTGGAGATGACTTGAATCTGGTGGGGATGGTTGGGGTTCCTTGCACACAGGTGAAAACCTCACTCCAAGTGCTGGCGTTGAGGAGCTCCGATGAGAATCAACCAGTAAAAAAACACATGCATTTCTCCTGATGTTTTTATTACAGGAAATGGGAAATCTTTCCAATATGACACCTGATGTTTCAAGCTGACTCGATAGATATGAGGAACAGAAGCTTGAACAATTGAAGAATGATAATCTTGTTCAGTATCTGCATCATTATATGCTGCTTACTCTGAAGTTTATAGATCCTCACCTTACTCCATTTCACAGGTACTCGTATCACGGCAACGAACTGCATTCCCACCCAATTTTGTACACTCTCTTGACAGTTCACACATGATGATGACGGCGATAACTTGCAAAAAAGCAGGCCTCACATTTGCAGGTAGATTTCCAACACCATGTGAACTCTGAACCAGATCACTTGTCCCACACCCACCTCATGGAAACCATCACAAGTGGCACCCAGAAGAGAATTTTCTCAAGACAAAGAAAGACAAATCTTCACTGAAAGTTTTTTCATAGGGTGCTGGTTCATATAGACATCTCTATTGTTACTGATTTGCTGCAGATGAGAATTCATGGGTTGAACTTGAGCTCCCTGTTTTGCTGCTTAGTGATCCTGAAAAATGACTTGGAAAAATGGGTTTGAGAAAAATCAGGTTTCATTTTTTCATTTTGTGTCGTCTGTTGTTTTTGTTGCAGGGGTACATGACTCATATTGGACGCATGCTGGGGATGTAGAGCAGATGAATGTCATGCTCCGGGAAAACTTTGTGGAACTCTATGAGCAACCCATCCTTGAAAACGTGAGTGTTTGGATTTTGTCTGGTCTTTTGCAGATTCATTTGATATTGACAAAAGGGATATATTTACACACACCAGAGAAGGGCTTCAATCAACCAGGAAGAATTCTGTGGTAACTGCTGATCAGGAAGTTGAGTCTGTTGTGGATATTATTTTGCAGCTATTGAAGGGGTTTCAAGAGCAGTTCCCGGGTCTTGCATTCCCAGACATCCCGAAGCGAGGTGATTTTGATTTGAAGGAAGTGCTCAAAGCTCCCTACTTCTTCAACTAGATGAATTGAATGCGCCAGGGAAAAACAAACTCTCAATATTCCTGCATGGGGCTTTCAGAAAGCAGTGTTCAGAGAGCATTTTCTGCTTTTCCTTTTCCTTCTGACACAATGTGTGATTCCCTGGCACCTTCTGTGCCAATGTGTCAAATGGCATGTGCAGAAAAACTCCCAATGATGTTTCAGCATCTTTATTGAGCATTTGTTCATTATACTCTCAGATTATACTGAGAGTCACCATAAGGTGCATAAATCTTTGTTTATCATCTGTTTGATGGCATTTTTTCTACCTTGTTCTCTGGCATCATCCCACCTGCACCATTGTCCTCAATCAGAAACCCAATAAAATAGCCCCATGGGTCCAGGTTTGGGTCTTATACAACTCTCTGCTGATGTAAGATGTGAGGAACACAAGTAAATAGAAAGTTTTCAGGTTCCGCGAACAAAGTATGAATTTTCTGGATGCCACTTCAATGATGCCGGCAAAGGGGTTCAATCACTGATTGTCTCCCCTTTCACAAAAGTAGAGTTCCAAGAAAGTGGGCCAAGTGCATGTATTTGGAAATGCAGTGAGATGACCATTTGCAAGAAATTGGGGGAGCAAATGTTGCAGAATTGTGAGAAACAGATATTTACAAGAAATTGGATGACCCATAAGCTTTGTTTTCAGTCAATTAGAACAGAGTTGTTGCTGCAGCAACAACAACTTGTGATTTTGAGGACAGATTCAGGCTTTGTATCCAGAACATTACACCAGGTTTTGATAATACGGTCTGAAAAATGTCTAGTAGTTCACACTAGAAAAAGGTCTGCTTGTAAATGCCAGTAGTACCCTTTTCCTGGCAATGACTGATCCTTCACTGGTCATAAAGAATTTCGCAAGTCCAAGGTTTCACAGATCCAGAAGATGGTGACAATGGAAGTAGGCTATGGAAGAAAGTAGGTGATGGAAGAAAACATCACTGTGGAAAACATCTCTCCTGATGTGCAGCCTGAATGTGTGGTGGCAGCGGCAGTAGCATCTATGCAAGAAAAAAGGTGGCAGTTCCATAAACATGGTTTACCTGCAGATAGATGTCTTGGTGACAGGACATGTCTTTCTTGAGCTTGAAATTGTCTACACAATGGTACGTATACACAACAGTAATGAGATCTGTGATCATCTGTCTCTCTCATGGGGTGACAGAGAGGACTGTTTGTCAGCTGGTCTTGGCCTTGGGTTTTGCATGTTGTGACTTCACCATCACAACTCCCACAAAGACAAGCACAAAGGAGATGAGTGCAGCTCCAGCAAGGCCAGGAATGATGATGGCATATTCTCGCGCAGGAAAGTAGTTGTGAACAAAGTGATCTGTGTCCACAAATGGCTGCACACACACACACACACACACACATCAAAAGATAAACCCACAAATGAGCAAAACATAACCACATACAAATCTAAGACAAAAAATCCCAAGACAAAGAGACTACTTCCTACTGAGCTCTGATGAAGAGAAAAACAGAAAGATACAGAGACACAGAGAAAGAGAGGGGGGCAGTGACAGAGAGACAGAGAAGGGCAGAGAGAGAGAGAGATGTGGAGTCAACACTTACTGTGATGATCACCCAGAATGTATAGTAGGCAAAGAGGGTGGAGCTGAATAGCAACAGGAGCAAACCGAGTGCTCGATCTCCAAGCTCCATCTTCTTGTCCACCAAAACACCACAATGCCACCACATACACACAGAAATCCCCTTTTGTTAGCTTTGAAAACATGTTGAGTTTCAGGAGGATCCCTTTTGCACATCACATTGTACAGTAGGTGTTACTCATCAAGAGTTCCAAGGTTCTCTCAGCTACATAACTGAATGCTCAAACCTTTGCATGCAGTCTGGATATGTCTCTGAGAGAGTCTGCCCAACATTCAAGATCAGAGAGGGTTCAGAAATCAGAAACTAGCACAGGGGTTTCTGGTGTCGAGAATCAAGAAATGGTGTGCAGGAGATTAGGATTTTTTGTTCAATGCAACAGAGTTCCTCTCTCTCTCTCTCTCCAAGAAGTCCTCCTGAGTGAAAACAATGTCAGGATGTTGTGATCAACAGCAAATCCTGAGTGAGAACGCAGTCAGGATGTTGTGATCTCAGCAACAACAACTCTGACAACACAATTGTGTCTCAGGATTATTCTTCTCCCTGTCTTGTTCCTCCCTCAAAGATCACTTCAGAAGCAAAGTGCAGGAATACAATAGCATGGATTAGGGTTTAAGGAACAGCTTGCTTTCTTACAGAGAGCGTGTCCTTGAATGTATTCTTGCCGCCGTCTTCAAAATTCTTGTTATTCTCGGAATCTGCTCTCAGATTCTCGAAGACTGTAGGTGGAAATCAATCCAAACTGTCAAACCTTGAGAGAGAAGAGAGAAAGAAAAGAGAAAGCCAGAATCAAGTACGAGAGCGCACGCGCAAGCGAGAGAGAGAGAGAGAGAGAGAGAGCGAGAGAGAAGAACCAGAAGGAGAAGAAGAAGAGGATTGAGGAACCCTAAAACGTTTTTCGAGAGATTGCCATACGACGACGACGACTCTGGAGTGTCGGAGTCATCAGGCAATCAATCAGTCAGCAAGACTTGTGCAGCAGATTTGCTCTCGGAATCCCAGCAGATCCGGTTTGCAGATCAGAAGAAACTGCTAAGAGAGGAAGAAGCAAGTGCAAAACAAAAGACCAGAAAAGTCGTCCCTGCTGCTGCTGCTGCTGCTTCTGCATGCGTGGGGTTTTTTTGGAAGCTCCTCCTGTAGCTAGATTCCGATCTTTGCGTTGATTAGGGCAAGAGCCCAAACAGTCTGTGCGCAACGACGACGACAACAACAACGGCAGCAGCAGCCGAGCATGAGGAACGGCAGACAAACCAACCAATCCAGCAACGAAGCAAGCAAGCCTCCTGGAAACTCCTGGGAAGTCAGTCAGAGAGAGAGAGAGAGAGAGAGTGTGACTTTTTGTAGAAGAGGAATCATGAAGAAGAGAGATCAGCTGCGATACTTCCGCGCGTCACTCCAAAACAGATCAGTGTGGGGTCCATCCATGGCAGCAGACAACTCGGATTTGCCAGAAATGGCAGCAAAAGAAAGAGAAAAAAAAAAAGAGTCACCCATTTGCAGCAAGCAACAGCAGGCAAAGAACAGCAGCAGCTAGCTAGCTAGCTGGTGGGGTTGTTAGATGTCGCCGTCGTTGTTGTTGTTTTGACAGCCGCCATGTGCATTGCCGAAGCAGCAAAAGGAAGGATTAATTTTCACATGTTGGGTAGGTGAAGAAGAAGAAGAATCACACCATCTTTTGTCTGACGAGTGATTCCCTTCCTTCCCTCTTCCCCTTTCTCTTCCTCCTCCTCTCCCAATTTCCGCTTCCTAGGATGTACACTAGAGATCCACGATCATCGTCAAAATCCGAGTCCAGCGGCGGCGCAGAAAATCACCATTACACTGCAGTAGTGTAATGCCATCACCATCACCATCATCATCATCAGCATTTCCGGATTTCATTCAGGTGTGATTCCTCGATTCTTTTTGCTGCAAAAAAAAGGGGGTGCAGCTCCTCCTCCTCCTCAAAAAACGAACAACCAGCTTCTCTTCTACCTCTTCGTTCTCGTCGTCGCCGTCTTCTTCTTCTTCTTAGTTGTGATCGTCGTCGTCTTCTTCTTCTTCTTTTTTCTTTTCTTGCATGGAAGTTTGGTTTGATGTTTTGTCTGGCCACTAGAGTAACTAACACAAGGAACAAGGAACTTGTGCTGGAGCTGTGGAGCTGTGAGGTGGTGGAAGCGGCAACGGAGAGTTAGATAGAAGAGAGACTAGCTAGCTTCGTCTCTGTCTTTCTGGCTGTCTTCTTGTACAGACCATGCCAAAAAATCTTTGCTGTGATCTTCTTGCAGAGTGTGTGTTTGTTTGGTAGAATGTTTGTCGTTTGTTTGTTTGTGGTTTCGTGAAGGTTAGAGTTTCTTCTAGTTTGCAATGCTGACACCAAGAAGAAGAAGAAGAAGAAGAAGAAGAAGCTCTTGAACGAACCCGGGTTCTTTTGTAGCTAGCTGCTGCTCCTGGTGTTCTTTCTGGTTGTGCAAGAGCAAGAGTGAAGAAGAAGAAAGAGAAGAAGCAGAGAGAGAGAGAGAGAGAGAGAGAGACATCTGGACCCATGCTTCTTCTTCTTGAGGACGACAGTAGTTTGTCAGCTGTGATGACGTGAAGCTCTGCTGTTGCTCATCCCACCACAGAAGCGACGACGGTGGTTGGAGTGAGCACAGAGGAAGCCGGAGACAGACGTATGCATGGTGGCGCCCAGTTGTGTCGCTGGTGTGCTGGAAGGTAGAGATTGTTGTTGTTGTCGCAGTAGCAAGAGGGTAGCGAAGAGAAGAAGCAAGAAGAGGATGCTGCGGAAGCATTTGTAGAGAGAAATGGCGACGAGGAGGAGGAGAGGAGAATCGATGCCGATGGTGCTACTACTGTTGTGGGAGGTGGCGGCGGGGATGCTGCTGCTTGGAGTGCGAGCAGATCCTGCCTCGGACATGGTGGTGTTGCAGAACTTCAAGCAAGGGATCACCAACCCGCCATCATCATGGACGGATCCGGATCCATGCAACTGGAATGGAACCAAGTGCGACGCATCCGGCAATGTGTTGTGGCTGAGAGTGCGAGAATTCGGGTTGACAGGAACAGTCACACCTGACATCAACCAGCTCTCGCAGCTGCAGTTCCTGGAGCTGAATTTCAACAAGTTCACAGGCGCCATGCCGACGCTCTCGGGTCTCTCCAATCTGCAGTTCGCGTACTTGGACGATAACAACTTCAGCAGCATCCCGGGAGATTTCTTCGTGGGTCTCATAGCGATCGAAGCTTTGTACCTCGACTACAATCCACTTCTGAACAGCAGCTCCGGCGGCTGGAGCATACCTGCAGATGTGCAAGCTTGCACGGTGATGACAAATCTCTCCATGACTTCCGCGGGGGTTAACGGAGCTTTGCCTTCTTTTCTGGGTGATCAAATGCCGGCGTTGCGTGTGCTAGGGCTAGCTTACAACAGCATCGTGGGAGGAATCCCGAGCTCGTTTGCAAGCTCCAATCTACAAGTACTGGAGCTCAACAACATGGCGATGAATGGGAGCATCACTCCCGTCGGCGGCATGACATCGCTCACCGTCTTGTGGTTGCAGGTGAATGAGTTCACGGGTTCTGTCCCCGAAGGACTCGCAAGCGCGGCGGGGCTCACGAGCTTGCGTCTCAACAACAATCAGCTCGTGGGTCAGTTGCCGTTGTCGCTTGCGAGCTTGCCATTGACGGATGTGGTACTTAACGGCAACACACTAGACGGAGAGCTCCCGCCGTTTCCTTCCGCTGCTACTTTCGTCCACGACAATGGGACTTACTGTGGTGCTCCGGGAGTTGTCTGCTCCGTCTCTGTTTCCTCGTTGCTGGATTTCCTTGCTGCTGCCGGCTACCCACAAGCCGTGGCGGAGACTTGGGTAGGTTCCAATCCTTGCACAGCTGCTCCCGCATGGACTGGAGTTGCGTGCAATGCTGCTGGCGATGTCGTGTCGCTCATTCTCTCTAACGATGGTTTGTCGGGTACCATCTCTCCCTCGCTTGCGAACTTGACTTCGCTTAGCACCATCATCTTGAAGGGGAACAATCTCACAGGCCCTGTGCCTGAGGCGCTTGTGGGTCTCAAGACGCTCACGAAGCTGGACGTGAGCGACAACAATCTCACACAACCGTTGCCCAAGTTTCCTACATCTGTTGCATTCTTGTATGCTGGCAATGCTCTTCTTGTTACTGGAGCTTCTTCTTCTTCTCCCGTTCCAGCTCCTGCTGGAGGAGCTGCTGCACCCATCACAGGTTCTTCTCCTTCTTCTTCATCTTCCCCAACCACATCAGGTTCAAGTCCAGCAGCTTCTTCTTCTTCATCTTCACCAACCCAACCAGGTTCGGGTCTTGGAAATCCAAGTGGATCCAGAGCTCCAGCAAATGCAACAGGATCCTCCTCCTCCTCCTCCTCTTCTGTGGCAGCAATTGCAGGGGGAGTTGGTGGTGCGTTTGGAATCTTCCTTCTTGTGGCAATTGCTGTCTTGTGTATCTGTAAGAAGAGGAAGAAGCAACGGCATGGGTTCTTGCGAGCTCAAAATGCCAATGCTGTCGTGGTGCATCCCCAGGACTCGGGCTCAGATCCGGATGTGTTGAAGGTGGTTGTGGATCAAGCAGCAAGCACAACTGCGACTCGAGGTGGTGATACCACGATGAGCATGACGACAAATGCAAGCAGCATCTCGGGTGGTGGGGAAGAAGTCCAGGTGATGGAGGCAGGTGGTGGCAACATGCTGATATCAATACAAGTGCTGCGAGCTGTCACCAACAATTTCTCAGAGGAGAATGTGTTGGGCAGAGGTGGATTTGGGGTGGTGTACAAAGGGGAGCTTGAAGATGGGACGAAGATTGCAGTCAAGAGAATGGAAGCTGCAATTGTGAGCAGCAAAGGCTTGAATGAATTCCAAGCTGAGATTGAGGTCCTTACCAAGGTGAAGCACAGACACTTGGTTGGTCTCTTGGGCTACTGTGCAGAGGGTGCAGAGCGTCTGTTGGTGTATGAGTATCTCCCCAATGGGCCTCTTAGCCAGCATCTATTTGATTACAAGCAGGTGAATGAGAAGGCCCTCTCGTGGTCGACGAGACTATCCATTGCACTTGATGTTGCACGTGGATTGGAGTATCTCCATAGCCTGGCACATCGAAGCTTCATTCATCGAGATCTGAAGCCTTCCAACATCTTGTTGACGGATGATTTTCGAGCCAAGGTTTCAGATTTTGGACTGGTGAAGCTTGCACCTGAAGGCAAATTCTCAGTGGAGACGAGGCTTGCTGGAACCTTTGGTTATCTAGCTCCTGAATATGCAGTCACGGGACGTGTGACAACAAAGGTGGATGTGTTCAGCTTTGGTGTTGTGCTGATGGAACTCATGACAGGGCGACGAGCATTGGATGAGACACAAGCAGAAGAGAACATGCATCTTGTGACATGGTTTAGACGCATGAATGGCAAGAAAGAGAGTTTGCTTGCAGCAATTGATCCAATAATTCAAGTAAATCATCCCAAAAGCAACAACAGCAACAACAATGATGACAACAAGGATGATGATGACGATGAAACTTTCAAGACCATTTGTGTGGTTTCGGAGCTGGCAACTCATTGCACAGCAAGAGAACCTTTCCAGCGACCTGATATGGGTCATGCAGTCAATGTGCTCGCACCTCTGGTTGAGAAATGGAAACCCATGAATTTTGATGGTGAGTCTAGCGCAGGCATTGATTTGGAGCTCACTCTGCCACAGGCCTTGAAGCAATGGCAAGCCTTTGATGGTGATTCCATTTGTAATGACAACCTGGATGACACCACAGTAAGTCTTCCCACTCGTCCTTCCGGCTTTGCTGATTCGTTCACTTCCAATGATGGCCGCTGATGTTTTTTCCACACATGTGATCCGGCTCTTTCTACCACATATTTGTTCACTCTAAACAACCCTTTGTAGCCTTCACAATAAAGAAATAACATACATGAATCACATAGTGTTTTTTTGCAATAGTGATTTTGGCACCACCTTGGTGGGTCTGTCTTTATTTCCTTGTACAGAGGGTATTCTAGTGAGAGAAATTAATACAGACCACACTTGTGGAGAGGTGACTAAAACTAGTGTACGATTTGCCTACATGAAGAAGGCTCCTCACATCCAATTATAAGGAGTTGGGTGAGCTCTATGCTGTAATCACAGTTAGATAAAACATTGCAAAAAAATGGCTGTTTTGATGCACTCCAATACAGATGCTGTGTGCTGTGCACAGCTTGGATCTCACTCACTGTTGTAGAATGTCTTTTGCTATTGGGGTTTCTGTAAACATGGAGTGTGTAAGACTTGCCTACATGAAGGCTCCTCACATCTGATAAAGAGTCACAGCTCTAGCTATGCCGTAATCAAAGTTAGATTAGAGATTGTTTGAAATGGGTTTCTATACTCCGATACAGATATGGGTGTTGAGCATAGATTGGATCTCACTGTCATATACTGCCTTTTGCTGTCTGGTCTGTATACATGGAGTTTGGACTAGTGGACAGGACTCTTCTCTTCCCTGTAAGGCATCATCCTCTGATTGGCGTTTGTCTTTTGCATCTATCATTCTTTTTTGACTTACTCATCAAAGAACAGAACACACATCTGTTTCTTTGTCGCCATCTTCAGTTCTGTTTTTGAATTTACCTTCCATAATAATCTTGTATGTCAACTTCACAGTATCTGACTAAAAAGTATTCATGGTTGCTAGTATAAATATGTGTGTGTGTATTCATGGTAAAAATCCTTTCACAGTTTGATAGTTATTTATTCTGGGTACCCATCAGGGGTGGGGTTTTGCCCAACAACCCTAAACCCTAGTCCAAATTGCCAATTGGCAGAGTCTGGAACTTGTAAGTGGGTTTTCTTCCTCCAGGATTGGAAATGTCACAAAGAGTGTGAAATGCCTTTCTTGAATGTCTTGGAAGTGGTGGCATAATATGGACATGAGGAGTTGATGTGTGTCTGACAACACCCAACAACTCCTCACGTCCCTAGTTGTTGATGCTTCACATTTTTTTGTACTCTTGCGCTTTTATTGCAGTCTGTGTTGGGTTTTATGGAAAAACCCTTACTTGCAAACCTTTGTCATCACGTTGTGTACTGCCTATTGTATGGAAACAGCAAGCAAGGACTCTGCATGCAAGGACATACCTGCATTCTAATCTATCACTCAGTTCTCAAGACAATTTCAACAGGGAGATTGTGAGATCAGTTGGGGCAAAGCTCTAACCGACCACAAACTGTTATTTCTCCTTTTAATTTTTTTTTTCACTCTCCTTTGCACGACTCCCAAGTGAAAAGAAGAAGAATTGGTCTTCCTCTTCTGGAAATTGATGAAAGAGATACCCTTATCATCATGGAGAACAGTATGAAGCCCAATTTTTCTTCCTTTCCCTTGGGATAGATGAAGGAAACACAATTTTGTACTAGAGAAAGGTGGGTGACTTTCCCTTGGGATAGACGAAGGAAACACAATTTTGTACCAGAGAAAGGTGGGTGACAAAATTGGGCAATTCTGCCTTGCAATACAGGCATGATACAAGTGTGTCAAGGCAGAATCAGCCACCCCTGCAAAAATCAGCAGCCCTGTCATATGCACGATGCATATTAAAGACAATGTCGTTCAAATAACATCAGGGCTATTATTGAAAGAAGGGACTTGCGTAAGGCGAGACATTTACCATTTGCCAAGAGAACCTTCACACAAGAATGCAACAAGACCTGATAAACCATTTATTAGGGTACTTGGGTGGGATTGGCGGGTGAAGCAACAAAGTTCCCAACAAACATGATATGCACTAAACTGCACCAAAGATGCTTGCCACAAGTGTGCATGCATGCATGCATGCAACTGGAATTCAGTCAACAACTGGCTACCCATTAAAAAAACATAACTTGCAGGCAGCTTTTTTTTTTTTCCTTCCACAAACTGTTGTAAAAATGCTTACCTAGATATGATAAAAATTGTAGTGCAGAAAAAGTTCTGATGATTTCAATGTGGCAGTGCAAAAAGTTAAGGTTTTTTTCCTTCTCAAACTGAAGGGAAGTTAATGCATCCATTCACAAAAAAGCTGATGATGATATTCATGGGCCTGGTGTAAGTAAAATTGTCAGTTCTTAACCACTAGGATTCTTTCTTTCTTGTGTGTGTGTGTGTGTGTGTGTGTGTGTGTGCACCGAACACATGGCCAACATAATCATGATGATGACAATGAGCACAATCTCAGTCTCTTCTGTGTATGATTGTGTCAGCTCCAAACAGAGCTTTTTCAGACCACAAATTGAAAAGAAACCATTTAAGACTCAACTATTTTTGGCTTGTATAATATTTTCCACAACAAAATTGCCCAATTGAAAAAAACACTCACCCATTTAAGATCATTGACAATTGATGATATTTTCCTTTCCAAAACAAAATTGCCCAATTGAAAAAAACACTCACCCATTTAAGATCATTGACTTGACGATATTTTCCTTTCCACAACAAAAATTGCCCAATTGAAAAAAACACTCACCCATTTAAGATCATTGGCACTTGATGATGCCAAATCTCAAAAATGGGCAATTTTTGAAACAAAATGCCAAACGGAAGAGCCATTTTCAAAAAACCATTGGCATGTTTCATAGCTTTCAAGACAAAAAAATAAAAAATGGTTGATTTCAAAAAAGACCCATTTAGGCTAAACCATTTGGCCTGCTTAATGTTTTCCAAGAACAAAACAAAACAGGTCCACTCATGGAACATCATGCATGACTCATGAGATAACACCATGTTATCACTTGCTTTTGTGATATTGCGCATAAATTGTTTTAAAATTTTGGGAGTTATTTGATCTATTGATTATGTTATGGCTCATTTATTGGGCATATTTATTGCTCAGAATTATTTCATATGGATAATCCAAAGAAATGCCAGGCTTTATCAAAACTAACATGGTTGCAGAAAGAGAGCTTTGTATGTGAGCACTTGGTTTGCAAAATGTAATGGGTACAATTCAAAGAGAGAATATCTTGACCAAAAGATCTTGTAGGTTAGTGTATAGTTTATACTAGTGTTGGTGGGGTTAGGGTTAGGGTTAGGGTTTTTTTGAGAGGAATTGTCAGGTTTGGGTTTAGTGTGTTTAACAAATGGATGAAATGTTGATTTTGGGTTTAGGGAATATTTTCAAAAATTAAAACTCATTTGTTTCGGGTTGAGTCCAATTTTTGAGATTGTTGATTCCTTGGGTTGAGATCATTTTAAGCTTTTTGTGGCTTGTTGATTCCTGATTCAAAGTGTGGGTTGGTTTTTTAGATTCTTATTTGAGATGATTTCCAATAGAACTTTAGATTGAGTTGGAGTTTTAGGTCTTTGGTTAAGCGATTTGCATGCAATTCACATATCAAATTTTGTTGACAAAAATATATTTTTCCATCAATTGACCATCACCATAGCAACAATAAGTTTGAAATGCAAGGAACAAGAGAAACATACGAGACTAGAGACCAATGTTTTCACAAAAAAAAAAGTTGTTGAAGATTAGAAAACTTTGTAATTATATTTTTCAAGATAATGAGCTAAATTCTTCCCCAAAATGCTGAACTTTTATGGCCTTGTATGGGCCCCAAGGCTAGCAAAAGGATACCATTGAATTTTTGGAGGCCAAAATTGCAACCCTTGGGGCCAAACAACATGTCAAACATGCTCAAAGTTGGCCCCAAGGTTTTTTCGGCCTTGACTCCAAGTGTAAAAGGGGACCATCGTACTTGGAACTAGTGGTTCCTACCAACCAAAGTGGGTTAACCCACCCCAAGCATTGGTTGGTATATATATACCTTGACACAAGGTTCATCTCACAAAATGTTTTCTTAGACAAGAAAAAATGGCAAATCTAATGCTTTCTCTATGGATCTACTTACAAGGGTTTTGATTTTTGATTTGGGCATTTTTATCTTCAAATTGGTTTTCAAAAAAATTCAAAAACATATTGGTCACTAGGTATTCAACAACCCTCCTCTTTTTTAAGCCTCCGGTGAACTAGCACTCACCTTGGTTGGTACCATGGTTAAAATCCCAAAATCAATTTAATTTAGTTCTAAATATTACAAATATGCTATCCTTCGACCAAATCAGGACCGTCTCCAAGTTCAAATCTAACATTTTTGGGGATTAATATGGTCACTAAGGTACCAACCACTAACCCGAGTGTTGGTTTGAACCTTGGTCTCTTCTTTAATGCATTTTGTCACCTTGGGAATTGCTTCTATTTTCGAGCAATCTAGTGTTGTTGAAAGCTGTTTGACAATTTACAATAGCTAGTGGTAGCCATAATATTTGGAAAAGTAACATTAATTGAAAATAAATAAATTATGTAGACCATATTTATCGAACAAATAAAATTTGTAATAAATGATTTACAAATTTTGTTTTGTAAAAAGAAGGAACAAAGTTTTGGAAAAATATACTAGACTTGTAACTAGACTCAAGAATTAAAATGTTGTTACAAACCCAACATTTGAATTGAAAACATAACATGGTTGCAATTTCAAAAGTGTGATATATAGGTATATAAAAGAGTCTCTAAAGATAAATCCTTTGTTAAAAATAGACCTATGCTCAATAGATAATAATAATAATAATGAAGAAATTAAATCATGCATAATAAACAATGAGAGCAAGCAAAAGCACAATTAAACAATAAAAAACACAAACAAAAAAGCTTGCACAATTACATAGTTCTAACAAAAATTAGTAGTAGAGAGATTGAAATATTTGAGTTTCCATAATTCTTCTTTTGCCTTAAGATACATACTTTTTAATGTAAAATGGCAAGGCTACAGTGTGTGACACAAACACTCCTTGTTATGTGATGCATTTTGACTTGATCTTGAGAAAATTTGTATTCAATTTGATGTGGGGAGTATGAAGATTCAAAAGCATACATAGCCACAATCATCAATCACAAATTGGATGAATAGCAAAAGAACTTCCCATTAAATTGGTTGGGTTCACATGTGCATATCATTGTTGCTGCTGTGTTGAAGGAGATAGATGATGGGGTCAAATTGCACTGTTGGGTGGAATTACTCAAGAATGGGTATTGAAGGAATTGAATTGAAGCAGACCGTGCGTGTGCGAGTAAATTGATCATCATCATATTGATCATATTGATCATGTTGATCATCTCTCTCAGCTCTGTTGCACATTGTTTTTAATTAGCACACATAACAACAACAGAAAATTTTCTGGTTGTATATACAATTTGGGAACCAGAAGTGGTTGTGGAAACAGACATGTGAGGTGATTGGCATTGATGATCTCTCAGCTCAGCTCCATGGTGCACACAATTCTTACACATAACAACAACAGAGATAGACAAGAGAGATTATCACAGAGATTAGATAATCTCTGTTGTTGTTGTTGTTGTTGTTGTTATGTACAGATTGAAACCAGGGTTGTGAAAACAGCCATGATGTTATGTTACTTTGGGTAGCTGGTAAATAGAGCAGCAGCAGCAGCAGCAGCAGCAAAACGGTTGCTGGCTGGCTGGCTGGTGTTGTAGGTTCGAGAGATGTTTTTTTCAGTTATTTTTTCCCCCTGTGTTTTTGGATTCCATTTTTGTTTGTGTGGGGAAAAAAAAACCTGCACTGAATTTGGTGTTCTAATCAGTCGGGAAGAATTGGGTTAGAGGAAAAAAAAAATCAGTCGGAAAGAATTGGGTTCGAGGAATATTCAGTTGGGAAGAATTGGGTTGGAGGCAAAATCAGTTGGGAAGAATTGGGTTGGAGATAAGATCAGTCGGGAAGAATTGGGTTCGAGGAAAAATCAGTGGGGAAGAATTGGGTTCGAGGAAAGATCAGTGGGGAAGAATTGGGTTCGAGGAAAGATCAATCAAGAACATTTGGGTTCGAGGAAAGATCAGTCAAGAACAATTGGGTTCGAGAAAAAATCAGTCGGGAACAATTGGGGTTCGTGTTCTTGCTTCAAGCATAGAGCGCGAGCGCGCGCATGGCAGTCGTTGCGGTAGGACCACGAGTGTGGTGGTTGGGCTCCGGATCCGAGTCTGCTGCGGCAACAGGAGCTACTACATGGGTTGAACCTTGCAGAGTGAAGCCCAAATGCAGCAGCACAAAAACACACACAATCATGCACCAAGATTGCGACCGTCGTGTTCGCCATGACCTTCGTCTCATGGCTGTGAGTTTTCAAGGATTACGTACGACGACATTTGTGGGAGGACGACAACGACGACGACGACGACGACATGAGATGGGTGGCATGAATCCACAAGAGAGCAGGTGGAAGCGGAGATTCAGAACTCGCCGCACACCTGCCGCATTCCCAAGTAGAGCAGCTGCTCATAGTGCCATCATGCCAGTCTGCAGTATGATGAACATTGTGTTTGTATCGGCAGAAGTCGCCCCCTGGAGCAAAACCGGAGGACTAGGTGATGTCCTCAGCGGTTTGCCCCCTGCTCTTGCAGTAAGCTCTCTCTCTCTCTCTCTCTCTCTCTCTCTAAATCCCATGCAAATCTTTTGTTGATCTTCTTCCCCACTAGGAAGAATGAGACCCATATGAGACTTTCTTCTCCTTCTTCATCTTGTCCATATGCAACCCACCCTACCAACAAGAGCATCATCCTCTCTGCATGTTTTGTATCTTCAGCTTCAGAACAAGAGACTGATGAAGACTCGACTCCAACAAGTGCCAGTTGTATCTTCATCTTCAGAACAAGAGTCCGATGATCAAAGTTGATGTGGTTTCTTAATTCTTCAGAAGAATAATGAAGAAGAAGAAGAAGAAGAAGAAAGAAGAGCCTGATCAAGTCTGATAAACTGTTGTTTTGTGACACCTGCTAGGCTCTTGGGCATCGAGTTATGACAATCTCGCCTCGCTATGATCAGTACAAGGATGCATGGGACACAGATGTGACTATTGAGGTCTGATGATTTTCCATTCATGTAGTCTTGGATTTTGATTAAGATTCTTTGCTTGTACTTCTTCGCAGAAAAGACATTTGCCATCTTCAGCTTAAATACCTGGCCTGGCATTGTACTCTCAGTAATTGTGCCATGATAATTCTGGCAGTTGCACTTAGACTCCAGAATTCTTTCTCCAAGAAATTTCTCAAGAAATCAATTGTCAAAAATATGAGGATGGTGGGGGTGATGCCCTGCCTCAATTGCAGGTAACAGTTGCAGATCAGAAGGAGACAATCCGCTTCTTCCACTGCTTTAAGAGAGGTGTTGATCGTGTCTTTGTGGATCATCCTCGCTTTCTCGCCAAGGTGCCTTTTTTCCTTCCTTTCTTTCCAACTTGCTTGTGTGGTCCTACACAATCAGAGTACCTCACACAAGAGTGTGAAAATGGTGAAGAATAATGCACAATGTGATGATGGTATACCACCACCATCATGTGCTTGTTTTGCTTCAGTTGCCATTACAGTTGTGTTAATTTGTTGTTTAGGTGCGAGGAAAGACACGCAGTAAAATCTATGGCCCGACGACAGGAGTAGACTATTATGACAACCAATTTCGGTTCTGTCTCCTTGCCAAGGTAAAAAGGTCTGATACTGCTTACTTGTCCATTTCTCCATGTGCACCACCTATATCATGAGCTTCATTTTGCAAAAACATTGCTTTTTTCGATGTGCAGGCAGCCATTGAAGCTGTGCGAATACTGAATCTGAACAGTGGGACAGGCTTCAGTGGACCATATGGTGACTAATTTTTTTCCCCCATGGGATTGATCCCCAAATCTTTCACTCTCCCATCCACCAGCAGCAGCAAGACTTCCTGTGTTGAAAAATCATCAATGAAAAACTACTTCACATTCTTCAGTAGAAGCCGTACAGTCCTGGTTTAAGCCCTCTTCTTCTCCTGTATGTTGTGGTCCACTCACCTTCGCGTTGCAGGTGAGAATGTTGTTTTTGTTGCAAATGACTGGCACACAGCTCTGCTTCCTTGCTACTTGAAAAGCATCTACAAATCTTCTGGTCAATTTCCAAGTGCCAAGGTGGGCTGTTGTAACAAGATAAGATTCTTTCATATTGTGTTCTTCAGATGCGGCTGCTTCCTTCCTGACCACCACTTTGAATAGCATAGTTGTCTTTGCTGTTGAAGCAGATGGAACCTGCAATGTGCACTCTACTCATTTGAGCATATTAGTTCAAATGCCTCTCTGCACTTGAGCTATGTAACACCAAACCACAATGAATCTTGCATTTTACCAGGAAGATAGGAAGAGTTAGGAGAACTATAGGTTCTTTCTTCCATGCGAGAGAAATAATATGTTGAATCTCAGGACCAAAGATCAAAACAAACAAACAGTTAATTGCAGGTGGCATTTTGTGTGCATAATATTGCCTATCAAGGTAGATTTGCATTTTCCGACTTCCAGCAATTGGGTCTTCCAGAGGAATTTATCAGCTCATTTGAGTTCTACGATAGGTAGGTTGATTATTCCTTTACAATGTTATCACACACTGGAGCAGCTCAAAAGTTTGCATCATTATGGAACCAATGTGGATTTTCAAAGATGGGTTTGAACTGACAAACAGGAGTGAGCCAAGATGTTGTCTAAAATGACAGGTTTAAGTCTTCAAATCCATTTGTGACTTTCTTAGACTTGTCATGAAAGACTTGGTAGCCAAAGATTTACAGTGCGTAGTATTGGAACAGAAAACTGGCTGTGGATCTGTAAAGAGCTGTGTTTTATTCATCGATGTCCAGTTTCTTGACCACAATGACATCTTCCAGGTGTCCACCTTTGAGGAAGAAACGGAAAATTAACTGGATGAAGGCGGCACTCTTGGAATCAGATATTGTTTTGACTGTCAGCCCAAACTACGCCAAAGAACTAACAGCAGGTCCTGACAAAGGGGTGGAGCTTGATACAATAGTCAGCAAAGCTGGAGTGCTGGGCATTGTCAATGGCATGGATGTGCAAGAGTGGGACCCTTTGGAAGACGAGCACCTGTCAATTCGCTACAATTGTAATACGGTATGATTGACCTCCTTTTCCATTTCCTGTCACAGTTTTTTCTGACTTGTAGTGATGCAGAGAACCACTCATTTGTGGCAGCCAGCAGATGCTTCCTTCTCCTCCTCCTCCTCCTTTCTCTCTCTCTCAGTTGCAAGAATGGTGACTCCACAATGTAGTATTCTCAATTGTTCAGACTGATTTCATAAAGGTGCATCATGGGTATATGTGTAACATTGTCATCGTCCTCTGAAGCTGCATTGCCTTGCTCTGCAAATCTGTAATTAACAATATCTGCAAGTAAAGCTAAAGCTTCTTGATGGTCTGCTAGTTTGAAGTAGAAGAGAAAAGAGGCGTCTGAAACTGTAAGCATAGGAACTTGGTTGAACAGAAATTGGGTGGTGGGTGGGAGAGAGGGGCACTTACATATTGCAGGTGGTAGCAGCAAAGCCTCTGTTGAAAGAGGCATTGCAAGCAGAGGTTGGACTGCCTGTCAATCCAACTGTTCCTCTCCTCGGTTTCATTGGTCGATTAGAGGAACAAAAGGGCTCTGACATCCTTGCAGAAGCTACATCTGATTTCTTAAAGGAAGACATTCAGCTGATTGTGCTGGTAATGTGCCCTTCCCTCCTGTAATCCATCCTTCTACTGCTTTCCAAAACTTTTCTCTGCTGCAACAGGGCAGCTCACCAAAATTTGTAAGACAAAACAATCGCTCATGTGACCAACATCAAATTCAAGGGCCACCATCTTTTGGACAGGGCACAGGAAAGAAGAGTTTAGAGCAGCAGCTTGAGCAGCTTGTGTTCAAATTCCCCGATAAAGCACGTAGTATCTTGAAGTTCAACACACCACTTGCACATATGATTACAGCTGGGGTAGATTATATGCTGGTGCCTAGTCGATTTGAACCATGTGGCCTTATTCAACTCCATGCTATGCGCTATGGAACGGTGTGTATGGGTCCCATCTCTTGCTCATCTCTTTCATCAAGGCTATCTCTTTCACAGATAGTTCTCTGAAATACAAGGGTGAGTCCAACAACGATGCTTATTGTCACCAACTGTTCTTCACACATCTCAAAACTTCAAACTGAAGCTTGTTGGTAGGTGCACAGGTGCCAATTGTTGCATCAACAGGAGGATTAGTGGACACAGTGCAGGATGGTGTCAATGGATTTCACATTGGAAGAGCATTCAACATCAATGTATGGTCCCCCTTACACTTCCCTACTGAAATCATCACTAAAATTGCAAATCATGTGATAAACTCAAGGTGTTTCTGTTCTTTGTCAGCAATGAAAGCAGCTGGCAGAGAGAGAGATGCTGCAAATCTAACTGCCCAAAAAACTGTGTTGTTGTCCTAATAGTGTGAAAGGATCTATTCGGAAGATGTTGAGGCGCTTACCAGTGCCATTAAGAGGGCAGCTAAAGTGTATGGCACTGCAGAGTACACAAGAATGTCACAAGCATGCATGTCACAAGACCTTTCATGGAAGGTTTGCTCCCACTACCTGCTTCTTTTTCACCCCTTGTCCACTGCATACTAAGCAAAACCTGAAGATGGTAAAACAGTATCTACATTCACAGTAATGCATATAGAAAGGAAAATTTCTCTGACAAAAAACACCCATGTGGGTACGGATGATGGCAGGGTCCTGCAAGAAAGTGGGAGGAAGCATTACTGGGATTACAAGTCTATTGTAGCACTGCAGGTCAAGATGGTGACAAAAATGCACCCAAGGCACCAGCCACTCTGACTAGTCCTTGAGCTACTGTACTGATTTTTTCTCCTTTCTAGATGAAGCTTCACTCACTCACTCACTCACTCATGTTTAATAGTAGTAGATCCGATCTCCAAAACTCTACATTGTTGTATTCCAACCCCGTCAGGGACTTCTCAATGTTTGAAACATGACTTTTGACTCTTCTAGCTTCTTACAACCCACCAGGGGAGCCCTGTTACTGTTTACATCTCTTCCTCTGAGTGCTGCTGCCACTGCTGTTGTTGTTCTTGTCTATTCTTGCCTTTTCAATGACAATTGTTGCCAGTTTCAACTGTAGATTCTGATGCATCTGGCAACAACAGCACACCCTGAATCAATATGCATTGATTGCTCTCTGTTTGTGACATGCCTGATCGATACAAGATTGTCAAACCCAGATACTGTCCTGAAACTGCTGCTTGAACATGATCCACAAATGATTGTAGGCATGGTTTTTGGTTCGGTTGCCTGTGTCTGATCTTATCTAGCCTGATCATTATATGTACATTAAGATTTGTGATCTACCTGAAGATTTCATATGGGATTCTTATGCTGAATGCACCTGAAATGCTAGTGTTGTAATTTACATTCTAGCAAGACACTGCAATCTTTTAAGGTTATCATGGCTTGTCAGCCTGTACTGGCCTGTTTGTTTTCTTGGCAAAGAATTCCAGAAGACCTCATGTACTAGCCTATTTGTTTTTTTTTTGGTGAAGAATTCCAGGCAGACCTTGCCTCTCTGAGGAGTGTCCTATCTTAATCCATGGAAACCTGACCTGTGAGAAACATGTAGCAATGAACATGGTCAGTCAGTCAATCTCCAGGCCGCTTGCTTGAAGAAGGCACCTTGGAATCTTTTACTTGGCCTGCCCCACATAAGAAAACCTCTCCATGGCTTCTGCTAAGGAGGCGCACAAAGTTTCCTCAAGCTTGTGCTTAGCCTAGGTCAGAAGACCCCATCACAAAAAGGCGCACCCAGTCAAATTCTCGCAGATTTTCAATTTCCAACATGCTTTCTGTGAAAGCCTTCACATACTAATGCAAGTTGTGATTGGAGCTGTGCATCATGAGCTTCCAAACCTGGTACTGGGATGAGTAGCCAGAGCTTTACTCCTCCTTTTCCTCTTCATGAATTCCTCCTCCTCTTCAATGCATACCTTGAACTCATCATCGCATGAGTAGTAGCCCTGTGCCTTTCCCATTTCTCGCCAAGCTTGCCTCCACACCAAGTTTCAACTCTCTGAAGCAAATCCCAAAAAAGTTTTACAACAGTTTTTAAATGCTCAAACCTCACAACCGAAATCTGACTCAGTATGCGAAAAACAAAACATCAAAACATTGCAAAAAACAGGATTTCTTCTCCACAATGACAAACTATCAGATTCCATCACAGACGATACATGGAGAATTCATCTCCTGAGATCGAGATGATTGTGTTGTTGGCCTCCTCCTCCCCGGAAATTTTCTTCGGGTTTGATGGGGGGGGGGGGGGGGGGGGGGGGGGGGGACGAGGGGTTAGGGGGGGGGGGTGGGGGTGGAATTTATTTGGGTCTTTCTTCCCCTTTTCTCCTTTCTGGTTCCCGTCCTCTTCCTTC
>Ga0116227_10001617_pt1 | contig 50696 bp, 39 predicted proteins | sample S1TSphgellanicum_FD_89693 | JGI IMG/M metagenome (GOLD analysis project Ga0116227, IMG submission 89693) | Host-associated microbial communities from peat moss isolated from Minnesota, USA - S1T2_Fb - Sphagnum magellanicum MG | ecosystem: Host-associated > Plants > Peat moss > Unclassified...
AGGAGATATTGAATGTTGATAAGTGATTTAAATGGAATTGAAAACCCTTTTAATTTAACTTAATTTAAATCCACCTATTCATATAAATTACATAAATATCCATGTTTGTATGTTGCTTTAGTTAGTAATGATATTATGGAGTTAGTATCAAGGTTTTAATTTTGAAAATTGAAAATTCTAGTTACAATATTAGATTTTTATTAGCAAATGTTAAATTTTGCATGACAATGGAAATACAAGGGATGTACATTGTAATTTGCGAATGATGCGAGACTTTTTCTAAATAATATAAGATACATTTATCTATTGAACAAAACATTAATCATTACTACAAACTTTCACTCATTTTTACATATATCTGCATGCACATTGCAAAGGATTGAATCAAGCATGTAAATATCACAATCATTTTATTGAGCTCCAAGATACAGAAATCCAGTAGGTGTTAAAGAATAAAAGTGTCATAATTGACTTAAAGACTTCACAAGAAAAAAAAAGAATATTGGAGTTTGTTTATTAGAGGAAAGCAAAACCAAAGTAAACAAATTACATATTTTCCAAATCTCTTGAAGTTAAACATTATGTTTGTGATATTCACAAGATTCAAAGGATAGGAAAACATTTCAAAATTTAAACAATTAAAAAATTCATATAAGTTTAGTTGAAAAATGCATAAGATTAAGAATATAAACTATGTTGGGACTATTCACACTTAATAAAGTAAATCAAATCAAATTGTTCTTGGTGTAAATTGGCACCTTGCATTAAATAATTGACATACCAAAAAAAAATGAATGACTGCATTTACATTTATATTATATCATTTTTTAATTTAAAAGTGAATGGTTCATGGTAAAGGCAATTGCACTTTTAAAAATTGATTATGATGATTTGGGCCTATTCAAGTTGGGGTTCCAAAAAAAAAGAAAAAGGACTCCATGACTTTTGTAGGGCTATTTTTCGCAAATAACATTTACTTGAAACAAATTTGAGTGAAAAAATTTGAATAGTCAAATTTAAGATAATTCGTGTGATGGTGATGATTTTTTATATGCATACATAATTGTGTATTAATATTTTGGTTTATAATCATAAATGTAGAAAATCCTAAAAAGCCCAAAATGAGTTTCAATGGACAACCAAACATGTTTTTGGGCAAGATTATTTCTTTCACATGTGACTTGCACCTAAAGCTAGACATTTTGAACCCATTGAACATTTTTTTTGCCAAATGGTTAAAAAATGAATCCTCTGATTTGTAGCCCTTTCCTTCAAAATTTCAAGACTTTGAAATTTTTGTATGATTTGATTTTTCATCAAGTCCACCCAATGAACATGTATTTTCATAGAAGGGGACATGTTTTTGTTGTCCAAATTTTTTGAAATTAATTATATGATTTAAAAAAAAATCTCAACAATGTGTTTTTTTCCCCTCTTTTTTTGTGATGTAGTAGTGTAAATAATGATCATCCTTCACATAGTTTGACCAAATTTGGCTATAAACATGATATGCAAGTAAAAAAGTTTAAACATCCTTCACATTTTTGGCTATAGACTAAAACCTAGTAAAGAAATTTGGCAATGTTTCAAAAAAAATCTTTTTGTAATTTTGGCGACTAGAATTTTTTTAAAAAGACATAGATTTAAGCATTTTGAAGAAAAAAAATTCATCAACTAATTAATTTTAGCTATAAAGACAAAACCTATTTTTGAAGTACATGGGAGTAGTCCTTACCATCGGGTTACCACAATAGATTCAAAATATACCCAAAAAAACCCTTTTTGTTATGTATTCCTCCTTTTTTTTTACTTATTATTGAATGTTGAAATCCTAAAATATTTTGAAATTTGTGAAATATTCAAAGTCAGGCTGCCAGACCCGTTTGTTGGGAGAAAATAAAATGTTTCAGCAAAATCTGCTGATTATTAGTTGCACAAATGGAAGTTTACATTATGCTAATTAAGCTAATTAAGTATGTAATTTATGCTAATTACGCTTTCGTATAACCTGTTGAAGGACATGATGAACTTTGAAAGACATGGACATGATAAAAGCTCGGGTGGTGGTGATTGGGAAATGAACCTCATTCTGGTGATTGGGGAATGAACCTCGAGATACATACGTGGTTGCACAATCCGTCACCTCTGTTGCTTTTGTAGCTCATAACAGCTCCCTGTTTTTTGCCACATTGTCAAATCCCGCTCACAAAGATCAGATTACTACAGATTTACTACAACATCATTAACTGGATTATCGAGAAAATGGGTGTTGACAAAACTGAGACTTTTCGCCAGATTTGTGTTTCAGACACAAGGAAAGAATCAGATCAAGAGCTCACCGTGGTACCAAACAACAACACTTGGAGATGAACCACCCTTTCTCTTTTCGGGGGGTCAACTGAAACACACACATGCACCTTCTGAATTAATAACAGTGGAAATCTATCGGACCCATAATGACACAATTTCATACAAGATTCTGGGAGCACCCATTTGTGTTGGGAGGGTATAAGTTACAGCTAAAAAAGTGTCTCCTGATGCAAGAGGTCAATCAGAAAAAAGTTTTCTGTCCACCACACCACCCACCACCCACCACCCCCAAAAGGTTTGGGTTCTCATCATCACACATGACTCCTGATAATGTGCAAGATATGGAAGGAGTCCAGCCCTTATAATCACCCCCTGTGCAAAATCAAGGGTACTACTGCATCCACACACTACTATTAGGTACTGTGTCAGAAAGATTTCACATTTGCCCATGTACAGACAGACATCTGTACATACACCTACAACACAAAGGACATTCTCCTCTGGCAGCTGATGACTCTTCAAATCTGAGCTCTCATGGATGTTGTTCATGAGCATCCAATCACCCCCATCTATGAAGGCCACAGCATGTTCTCTATACAAGTTCTAGGTGACGATGAGTCCCTACTACTCTAGGTCATCATCTGGTTCCACCTCCCTCCTTAACTCAAAACAGAAGCAAACTCTCTTTCTTCAGCAAAATTTTCAGACAACCCCACTCCATGAAGTACACGTTCCTGTATGCCATCTGCTTCTGATCACATACATTTTGTTGGCCTTCCAAAACCTCTGATCCCACTTCTACAACAACAGACTTTCCTTTCATTGGTCCAAGTTTTTGGGAATCTGTTGTTCCAATCTCAAGTGTGACCACCATGATGATAGGATTTGGAGATTGCAAAGATTTCAAGAATCCTTATCCTGTATCTGGCTGCAACAATGAACATCATGAGAAACATGACTTCTTGCAACATCTTCGAAAGGTCTAGACAAAGAAGAGGACACATCATATTGGGGGAAAGTGGTTTTAATAATTACAGCAGCAGCAACAGCAATGGCTAGTTCTCCTTTCCTTGAAGACATGGGTGAGAAGGAAGGATCATTTGCTATCACATTGATATCAAGAAGATGATCTGGGGGGGTCAAAAAAACCTCCTTGAGACTGTCAAAATTAGGCACACAATGTCAACAAAACCATCTTCTTTACTATTGTTATCAAGAAGGTGATCAAGGAAAAACAACCTCCTTGTGACCCACCAAAATCAGACTACATAATGTCAACAAAACCATCTGCTGAACATCACATATATCAAGAATCTGATCAGGAAAAAAAACCCACCTTCCTTCAGAAACTCAAAGCAGACACATAAATGCCAACAAGCTCAAAGTCACGATCTCCCACAAGGTCAGGATCACCAAAATTGGGATCTGCCATGAATCCAAGAAGATCTTCAAGGTCGAAGTCATGCTCACCACAGGTGAGATGTAGAAGTGGGTCCAACTTCAACATAGAGTGGCAATTCTCCGTCTTTGGCGGATACAGAAACACATTTGGGCAGATCCTGATTCATGTCTTCTTTGTGTGGCCAACCATCTTAGGGGTCATGACACTCTTGGCCTACACAAAGAAATTTGCTGCATCACCACCCATCTTTGCTGAAGTACCTCACAACTTGGGCCATTACATGCAATTGAATGGCAGCTTCATCATGGCTGTTGTGTACTCCCTGTTCTACATTGAAATGAATCTCGTGGTTGGCACACTCGCTATGTTCCTGCTTGTTGCTTGTTGGATTGCAAGTAACTACATGGCCCAAATCATGCCCATTGAACAAGCTGGCAAGGTTAGACCAACCCTTTTCCCCAACTGCTGGTGACGATGGGTTGTTGTCACTGATGACAAAAAATGTTAAAAAGGACTGACTTTTGGAAGAGGAGGTTAGAGAGAGAGATATATATGAGAAAGAGGAGACTTTTTAACTCCAGATGGCAAATGACTGCAGGTAGCTACAGCCACACAGGTGGTGTGCTACACAGTGCAATTTGTCAGCCAAAGAGTTCGACGTGAGGTTAGTTCTGTCCAAAATGTACTCAGACCTCTCACACACAAGACTGCATTCAGTAAAAAACAAAACTAACCCAACAATGACTTTCATGCAAAATTTCATGAGCTTCTAATGAGAACTTACCATGTTTGTTGCATACAGAGGAGCTGGCAGAACTGCAGCCCATCCTTTGTTGACAGTATTCTCCAAGCATATGTCATGGCCCCCTTCTTCGTCTTGCTTGAGGTACATACTTGATCTCCCATCTCCTTGTTTTTGGCATCACGGGTCAGGTGAGAGGTAGTGTGATACTGTGACACTAGAAGAAGATCACTCAAGTTCAATCCTTGTATCAAGCTTGAAGAGGCACTTTTGCCACATGGTGGCAGTCATTTCCTCATTCCATCAGTAGTTAGCTTTTGGAGCAGAAATTCCTTGTTAAAACCCTTTTCTCTCTCTACCTACCCATTGGTGGGTTGTAACAAATAACTGTTGAGAGCAAGACACAGGGTAGTTCTTCTGAACAACAAGGATAATTGACAAGAAGTTTTTTATGGTGTCTGTTTTGCAGGTTTCACACATGCTTGGGTACACAGGTTTCCAAACAGAATTGAATGATGAACGACAAGTAGGACAATCGGCAAGAAAACAACTAAAAGATACAAAACCATGCAACCAAAAAGACAAGTGAGTCACTCACCTGAACCCTGACACCACCGACCCTTAAGCCCTGCACCCAAATACCATGGACCCATGTTCAACAATTTTCTGCTTCCTCAGTTCCTCCAATCTGTTACAAATTTTCCGACTATGTGTGATCTGAAACTACTGATTTGTGCCTTATGTTGGCTGGTTGACTTGTTGGTGATGTAGTGATTCGTCTTCTGATTCTGATGCTGAATATTGCTGTTGTTCCCAATGCTTTTGCCTCCACCATTGCATTTGCTCAGAACAATGACAACTGACTGTCAAAAGACAATCAAAGACAAAAAAAGGTTGAGAGAGCATACACATCCGACACAGACATATATCAAGCATGGTAGCTGCATGGAGAGGGGAAGATTTGACGTACACCCCAGAAGATTAGAGCACCACAAAACCAGGGCAAACCAATAGTAACATAGTAAAAACCTGAAGTTAACTTCCCTACCTCCTACAGAATACAAACCCACAATGTGTTTATCAGTGCAAAAGAAATAAACTTGTTAGATTTGGAATCCAACAAAGTCCTGCAGCAAAATTCCCTAGCCAAATCCAGATACTGCTGCTACTTACAAAGAGAAGTGCAGATCTCAGCTGCATACACAGCTAAACACTAAGTCATCAGATTGGCTTGCTCAAATCTACATGCAACTACCCCTAATAATATTAAAAGAGATTAAAACTTCTTGGACCTGATTCCATAAATTCTCGACCTTCACAGGACAAGTCCTGCAGCATGCATTCACCTACCTTGCAGAAAACTCTTTTCCTAGAACTGCAAGACTGTTATAGCATACACAATTACAATTCAAACCCTCCAAAGACCATCAGCATCCATGGGCTTTTTTTTCCGCAGTTATTGGACAATACATGCATATCAACTGTCCAAAACATGTGTACGACATGCATTTCACATGTTCAAAACACAAAAACATGAGCTTGGACCGAACAACACATGGTTATCAACTGATCATTAAACCCATGTGCAAAGAATTGGGTTCACATGTCCTAAACACAAAACATGCATAGAGATTTTCTCAAAACCAATCAATGTGAGCAATCTTCACTCAAGAAGGCAGAGTCAAAATGGAAAAATACCCAACACAGAACAAAATGAAAACATGAGGCTTACCAGAGACCCATTGCCAGAACTTTCCTTTCTTCCATCATTGATATAATAGGTAGTAGAATATTGCAGCTGGTTCTGGGGACCTGTTGTCAAAGAAAGTTATCACAAGGTCCACATTCTGGAGCTCAAAAGCCTCTTAAACAATTTGTAACAAAAAAATATCATTCACAGCAGCAGCAGGGCTCCTCCCCTCGTCCCTGAAGCCAATTCAGTAGCAGCAGAAGCGGCAGCTCAGTGATATGGGTTTCTCACAAAGCTTCGAAAATGGTCAGTATGTAGTATGATGATGAAGTTGGGTGCTTAAGATTCCACACTAGATTCAAGAAGCAAAGTTTCATATCATTGTGTGATTTGAGTTGTAGAAAGAGATTTGCAAAGACCAAAACAGACTACCCCAAAATACGAATGAGATGGGAAACAGGTCCTATGCATCTGATACATGCAATGGGTCTAGATCAAACACAAGCAGATGCAGCAGCTGCATCTCATATAAAATACCCACACTGTTATGCATGCAGATTCTTCAACCAAATTCCTTCAAAGCAGAACATCCAACAGAATCTTTTTCTATTTGCCAAACACTAAGCTTTACACCATCATCACCATCATCGATCATCTGATCATCATCACCAAAGAATCCTGCCAACATGCATCTAACTCATGGCAGCTGGAATTGTTGCATGCACAAAAAGTCCCTGAAGATCAGAACTCTCTCATCAGGTATAGATAGGTCTAACTTAGGTTGGAAGATGCTGCCCGAAGAACAAAGAAACAAGTCAGAAGTTCAGAATACCTTTCCTGTGAGCTCAACAGAGGAGAGGAGAGCCGGACGGAGCTGTGGTGTGAGAGTGAGAGAGAGACAGAGACAGAGAAGAGACCTGCTTTTGAGCGATGGCCCCAGCGAGTGGAAGTGTGCAGAAGAAGACAGGCGGCAGCAAGAAGAAGAAGAAAAGTGTTGTGGGTATTGATTTCAAGGTACAGAAATTGTGTTTTGTGTTGTTGGGTTGTCGTTGCTTTTGCTTTGCTCTCTTGGGTTGTGCTTCTTGTTGTTGTTGTTGGTGTTCCTTTCTCTCTCTCTCTCTCTCTAAGCTTTTCCTTGTTTTTTTTTGCCTTCACATTTTGTTGGGTTGTTGTTGTTGTTGTTCTCATGTCTTCTTTCTTCATGAGACATTTTTTCTGTGAAATTGTTTGTTTTGGGAACATTTCCACTGGATTGATTCTAATGCAGCAGATTGCATATGCAATTTTAATAAGCAATTTTTTCCCCCATTGGAATTTATGGAATGCAATCTCTGTTTCAGTTTAGCTTGTCTGTTTCTCTCTGGGTTTTAGGAAATGCTTGTCTAGGGTATAGGGTTTTTGTCCTCCTCCCTGCAATTGCTGTTCACTGTTGTTTACCCGGTAACACTAGGGTATAGGGTTTACCCTCCTCTTGCACTTTGTGCTGGCTACTACTACCAACACTCTGGGGAGGTCCATGGAATGAATGTCTGTCTGTCTGTCTGTCTGTTGGTCTGTTGGGTTGGTTGGTTCAAAGAGCTTTGAATTGCTGAGTTTTGCATGACTGTTTTTATTATCATTGTTGGGTTGGTTGGTTCAATGAGCTTTGAGTTGTTGAGTTTTGGGTGACTGTTTTCTAATGTCATTGTGATTGAATGCATGCATAAAGAAATGTGAAACCTTTTTCATGACATCCGGAAATGTGCACCATTAACCCATTGTGGAAATGACATTCCTTGAGACTCAACAAATTTATTGTGCACAAAAATCCTTTTTTTTTTTTTTGCAGAGGGTGAAGTCAAAAGTGGGAAGGAAACTGCCACCTGCAAGGAATTCCACGAGTGTTGATTTCAAGTCCAAAGGTTTGTTTGTTGCAGTAGAGCTTATTTCCCAAAAAAATAATTCATGTTTTCTGGCTTCGTATTTTTGGCTTAGTGGTGCAGACTGACCCACAGAATCAGTCAGGTAATGAGATCCAAGTGGATGCTGAAAGATTCAAAGAGTCAAAGGAAAAAAGATGCTGAATCCCTCTAGCTCTGTGTGTGTGTGTGTGTGTGTGTGGGTGCTGTTGCTGCTGCAGCGATTGTGTTATCCTCGCAGACTGTGGTGTCAGAGAAAGAAGGTTTGGCGGTGAGTAATCGAAGGCAAACACTGAAGGAGCTTTTGGGTCAGACTACTCACTACAGTGAGCGTGTTCGCAGAGGTAAGCTTTTTGTGGGCTTCAATGCTTCTCTTACTGTTTTTGACAACAGAAAAAAAAGGCTCTCCTCTTCCTCGCTCCTCTTGATCCAAACAAAACAAACACATAAAAAATAAATCGTAACAAACAAACATCCATTTAGCCAAACAAAACAAAAACATTTGTGGGTTGGGTCTGTTCTTCCACAGAGGCTTTGATGGGATTGAAGGACCTTTTTCTGCACTTTCCTGAAGAGCTCCCAATGCATGCAATGGCTATCATTGAGAAATTGTCACCCCGAATCACAGATTCTGACCGATCTGTGCGGCAGACCTTTCTTCTCCTCTTGCGCTCCTCCATACTGCCAGGCTTGCCTCAGGTTTTTCTGAATTACCCAAAGAAAATGAAAAGTCCCTGGCCACTCCTCTTCTACTTACAGTCTTCTTTTTTCTTCCTTTTGTGGTGTCATAGGTTTGCATTTCAGAAGTTTGCTGCATTAGGATTGTGTACCTGTACCCTCCTCAGAGCTTGCTGTCGTGAGTGATTCTGTTATGCATAATGTGATGGAAGAAGTATGTGAAAGAATGACAGAAACATTGGTGAGTTTTTTGTGAATGTAGGTCATGATGGGGCCGCTAGTGCCAGGGTTGATGGCACATGTGAGCAGTGCAATGACGCACTTGGTGTTGGATATCCGAACATCTGCTTGCTCCTTTTTGGATTTACTTGTTCATCACTACCCTGCTCTTGTTTTGCCCTTCTCAAGCCAGGTGTGAACTCTGGACCTCCTTCATTTGTGTGTTTGGAAATTGCAATGGTTTCCTTTGGGTTTAGGGTTTAGGTTTAGGGTAATGGATCTCACTAGCTGGGTTGGTGAAATTTCTGAAGTGACAACTCTCACTACTTTTCTTTTTGCTGAAAGTAAGAAGAAAATTTCAACTTGTGAATTTGTCAAGAACTGAGGGCAGTGTTGTTGTTGTTGCTCTGGTTGTGAATTTCTCAGATTGTGCAACATTATACGGATTTGCTAGGAAAAGGAGGTGTGAGTGCACTGTCAATGGCTCAACTGGGAAGTGTACTGAGCAGTCTCGTCAACTTCTTGGCAGCATTGCACTCAAGCTTGGCTACACAACCTGTAGAGACCAAGAAGGTCAGTTGTGGCTGTAGAACATGTTGAAAAATGGGGTGAAAGTACTATACCCTAAACCTTACCAAATGGATCTTTTTAGTCTCATGACTTCAGAAAACTCTCTTGGGGCGTGAAGCATCATATATAATTTGTCCTTTTTCTTTCTTCACTTCACATCTATCTTACTAAATCAAAAGAAAATCCAAACTTCTGAAGCAAAATTTGATATGTTTCATTCATCACAGGACGATACAGGGGACAAGTTGCAAGCATTACATGGGTACAGGAGCATTACACGGCTAGGAGGGGCTCATCATCACTCTTTATACAGAAACCAACTGGAAGCTGTCTTGAAACCAGAGCCCTCTTTAGACCCTTGTAGTACAAATGGAACAGGTGAGAGACCAATAACTGTTGAGCATCTTGGATCCTGGCCTTTGTAACAATCTGGGGAAAATTGCTTCGTCATGTGTGCTGGCTGTGGAAATGGGGTGAATGCTTGTCATGAGTGCTGTGGAAATACAGTGAATTATCCTTGGTTTTTTCCATCAGCCTTGGTTTTTCTCTTTTGGATTCAGGAAGCCGTGCGGGACGCATCAAAGTGGTAGCAGCACCTCTAGTTCCGGTGCTTTTAGAATGTTGGGCTGAGTGTTCTCCTACTGTATGTGGGGTTCTGGTTCCTGACACCGGCAAGCTGAGCTGCATGACCACCATCACCCGAGCTGTTTCTCTTCTCTTTCAAGCTTTCATCCTTGACTCATCATCATCATCTTCATCACAACATTTTGGTGGGAGACACATGGGGGGCATCGTCGTACATGGTGGTTCGACTATCTTCGATGTTAAACAAGAGGAGCAGGAGTTGCGTTTTTGGATGCGGCAGCTTTTCCTACCTGGCTTGCAAAGACACTTCATGGCATTTTTCCCCATCACTGCTTCTTCAATTCAGTTGCCTGTGGAGGTGGGGCTGAATTCAGGTTTCTATGGTCTTATCTAGCTGGAGTTTCCTTCAAAAGGGTTGTCATGAGTTTTCAGCTTGTTTTGCACAGAAATTTACAAAATTGTAATGAACAAACAGTGTATTAACTCTTAAGCTGCTGTGTGCGTGCAGGTGGAGGAGGAGCTGATAGCATTGAATGTGGGCATCTGTGAAGTCATGTTACAGTTGATTGTGCCACCACCCAGCATGGGAAATGAGAAGAATATTAAGAATGAGCAACATCATGTGACTCTTGCAACTCTTGAATACTTTGAAAGTGCTTTGTATGGCATGGTATATTTTTCTTGCCACCCTGATTTTTAGTCTTACTCTTCTTCTACAATGTTTTCAATACTCTCTCTCAAAGCCCAAAATAGATTTCCAAGCTACTTGGTTTCTGGGTGGTCCTTGAAGGGTTTAGGATGTGGGGTTTACCATGAGATTTTCCCATGAGATCAAGAATGAGGTTTTCTTTTCCTCAGCCCTCTTTTTTCTGCAAAATGTTTTTGTGTTGCAGATGTTACCATCATCAGAGCTGTCTGCAGGCTCTTCAGTCAACAAGTCTCTTGCAGAGCGACACACAAAATTGCTTGTCAGTTTCATTCCCAACCTTCTGCCTCGTGTCACTCAAGACTGGGTGGCCAGACTTCTCCAGGTATTGATCATTTTTGCTCCACAACAATTCTTGCTTTGAAATTCCACAACCTCTTGCTCTTTATAATGTTGCGAACTTTCTTAACTCTCTACTTTTTTTCTTCCTCCTTTCTCTTCAGGTTTTGCCCCCTTTCTTGCCACTTTTCCTCTTTCTCTTTCTCTTTGGTTTTGTGTTGCTCTTTCTTCTTGGGGTGGTCGGTATTGGGTCTCTTTTCTTTCTCTTTTAGCTTTTGGGTTTAGGGTTTAGGGTTTAGCTTTTGTTGAGCTAGGCAGCATCATTCCTGAGATTTCTGGCTACTGCCGCTCTTATGACAGATGAGCTTTTTTCTTGATCAATTTGGTTTTGAAATTGACCAGTTTTTTTTCCCTTCACAAGAGAGGCCTTGGTTCACACTTGTGGGAGGGACACAGGATTGTTGGATGCCCCTTGCTTGGCTTTCATCTCCTCCTGTATTTGATGCTAGCATGTGTGGGTTCATTGTTTTCATGCAGGCCTTTACTCAAGTATTTGTTTCAACCAAGGCTCATTCCCCTACCAAGCTTGCCTGTCTTGCTGCAATGGCTGATATGCTTCTCCCAGTATGTAATGACTCTGTCACCTTCTTTTCTTTTACCCTTTTTGCTTTTCCAATTGGATCCACAAAGCAGGGTGGTGACCCCCTGAGATTTTTTTTTTACCATTTTATAGGAATCCAATCTGTTGGGTTTCTCTTTCACTGCAACTGTGAAGACTGCTGGTTCTAAACTAAGTGGAAAAAAGGTCATGTATCTATAGTTTTGGAGTATGTGATTGCTAGGGTTTAGGATTTATGTGATTGTGTGATGGTAGCTTATGATGTCCTTGAGAATCATGCAGCAAAGGAGTGGAGGTGGCAAAAGCGAAGTTCCTTTGGAATTCCAGAAACAATGGATGCAGTGCTTGCCTAACCTTCTTTGGGAGCTCAAGCACACACATGCCACTGTGTCTCAGGTCTTTTTTTTCAGCAATTCTTATTATTTTGTCTTTGTAACAGAAGAGCCTCTTCTTTTGTCCAGTGTATATATTCATTGGTTTTTCATTTTTAGTGTCAGTTTTGCACTAATGTTCCACAAAGTTATGAAGGAACTCATTCATGCTCTCTGACCACCTGATGACCAATCATGTTAGTTGGCTTCTTTGCAGGCTGTCCTGCAGATGCTTTTGCAAATTGGGCGATCAGCACCTAATGGGTCGGTTTTAGCAGGAGAATTCAGTGCACTGCAGCAACAGTTGATACCTTTCTTTTGCACGTTCTTCACATCCACAAAAAATGGAGGTTTGAAATTTTCTGGTGAAGGGTGGTGGTGCTATTTGTATTTTATTCTGAATCTCTCTTTCTTCCACTACAAAAAGAATGGTTTGCCAGTGGTAGAATTGTGATGAAACCAGCACTTGATCACCAAGTGTGACGTATGTGTGTCCAAGAATGGACTTTGGGAGGGCCACAATGGTCCTTTTTCCCATTATGGTTAGTTTATCCAAAAAAACGAAACATGTGGGAAAGAACAAATGCTAGAGAATGCTGTTTAGACTTGGGTCTCCAAATTTATTTATTTATTCATTTTTTCAGATCATGGGTGGTGGTGTGGTTTGAATCATTTGTAGTGAAGTGCATATATGGGCCATTCAGCAAACTTCCGAGGAATTGTCAGGAGCTGGCGATTGACATGTTCTTCTTCTTCACCAACTTCTCAAGAGTGTTTCTGAAGGCTGTGGCACACTGTTGTCTAAGTAAGGGTGGTCGGTCCCCATCTGTGTAGCAGCTTTTGGGTTTATTTGTTTTTATTTATTTATCCTGTGAAAATGTCCAGACTAGTGGTTCTTCAAGAGCATGTATGGTAGTATCCAAGGGTTTGGTGTAATGTTTGTTGTGGGTCGGTGGGAATATTCTTGAACTTTTGAGCTGTCTTTTTAGTGTACTTGACTGCCCCCTGAGTTTGTGATCAAGAGAAGCTTGTTTTTGAGTTGTCTAGATTGATTGTTGCCATACATAGATAGGGTTTAGGGTTTAGGGTTTAGATAGGGTAGACTTAAATGTTTTTCAATGTGTTTGTTTCATGTTGTCACTAGGTGCTGAAATCAGTGTGGAAGTAACGATTCGAGCTGTGGAGGTTCTTCACTCTGTTTTTATCCGGGGTTCATTAGGCCTTCCTGAGCATCTTAGTTTTCTTCTCACTTTACTCTCAGGCCACATCTCAGCTCAAGGTTTGTCATCTCTTGCAGCCTCTTCCACTAAACTCTGCTGGAGAAGCCACAATATGCTTTCCACAGCTTAGCTTTTTCTTGTATTTTTCTCTGACCCATGATCCAGCTACTCTTCCAGGATCACAGGATCATCTTGCAGTTTGAAGTCACATCTGAACCCTTTTGAACCTACAAAGTTGAAAGCTAATGACCAGGGACTAGGTTATATGGCAGCAGCAGGGGCAAGTCATGCAGTAGTCATAGGAGGTTCAACTGAGCTCTTGTCGCCCAAAAAGGAGGTTACTTCAAAGGATATCAATCTATTGGAGTCTCTGGGAGAAGAATCAAGAAGACAACAGATGGTGGTTGCAGGGGTGGTATGTGCTTGCCTTGTGCAAGTGGGGAACAAAAAACTTGTGTTGCAGCTTTTGGGTCCAACAATTCACCAGGAACTTGTAAGCCTTTTTCCTCTTCTTGTAAGCTCTCCACTGTTGCCTTGAATAACTCAGCCCTGTCTGTTTCAATGACCAGAGAAGAGAAGAGAAGCAAACCTAGTTTATATCAGTTGGGTATCTCATCAATTGACAAAGTGGATGTGGTTTAGTATCTTAAGTTTGTAAATTCAGAAACTTTATGCTACTTCTTCACAGTAATCCTTTTTTTTGTGCAGCGAAGGTGTACCACAGTAGAGGTTGCACACAGCTTTCTAAGGGTGATATCTGTGTTGAGCCTCACAGATAGGAAAAACAATGCTTCTTCTTTCTTGCCAGATAACTTGAGAGAGATGCTCCCTCAATGTGTTTGTAACTTTCTCTTATCTGTTGCTCTGGTAAGCAGCGCAAAAAACTCGTCATGTCTGATTACTCCCATTTGTCAGTTCATGTTTGGTGGTGAGATTGGCATCAAATATTATTAGCTCGTCATGTGAGGAGCTCCATATTAAAGAGAGAGAGAAGAAAGGGTGGCCATGTGTGTATTATAGAGAGCTAAGGATGTTGCAATGGATAGATCCATGTTTGGACATGCATGAAACTTCATGGTAGAGCTGGAGCTTTTCTGGGTTGTTGCTGACTTGGGGGCTTCTTGTATCTCTTGAAGGTGGACAGTGTACAGAGTAAGATGACTCTTTGTCGCCCATGTCTAGTGCTCATCTCCAAAAGTCCTAGTTTTGGGAAGGCAGTGTTGAATTGTCTCAACTCATTGCTGCATCCAGGTCAGTTTAGTTGCTTGCAGCAGTAAACTGTAACTGAATCTTTTTATTGGGAGCTCTGTTGTGGGTCTTCTTCAATCTTGTGCCATTTGTATTGTTTTGTGTAGAGGGATTTATTGATTTGGGTTTTATGTCTTTTCCCGGTCCAGGTCCACAACTGGCAACAAGTGCAGCAGTGAAGCGAATGTGTGCATCTGTTCAAACAATTCTAGACATTTGCAAGCAAGAGACTCTGGTTTCCACTCTTTCTACTTGTGAAGAGACTCTGAGAGCCATTTTGCACAATTTGAAGGTATATATATTTAATGTATATAAATATGTTGTAGCACAAAAAAGCTCACTCAAATGTTGTTGTTTTGATTCTATCAGCATTGGCTAGTCTTAACAGTGCATATCAGATCTTTTTTTGTAGTACCCATAAAACAGGCCCAGGGTTGATTGAGGGGCAAAGATTTTTGGCTCTGAGAACACCAAAATAATGCTTGTGGTTTTGTTGACCTTTTTCACAGAAATCTGTGGAGCTAGAGGTTGAGAGTGAGGAAGGCAGCAAACTACGAACATTATGCAATCAACTTGAAAGCACTGCTGCTGCTCTTTATGGTTGGCAGGTTGAGAATATGCCACCTTGATCCACTCGTCAACAGCAGGAGTCAATCAGCAGATGGCTGGAATTTTTGGAGGTGATGACTGTAGAGATGTAGAATTACAACTAGGTTGGTAGAGAGAGAGAGACAGAGAGAGGAGAGATGGAAAGGAAAGAGCCCCAAGATGCTGTGTTGTGGAGCTTCTTCTTGGAGCTAGCTCCCTGAGTTAGAAACCTGTGGGACGATTCTTGGGTCAACTCCAAATAGTTTGCAGTGCATGTGAAAAAAAATGGATATACTCTTTAAGGAAGTCCTAAAGATGGATGGGGCCCTTCATTTTGTTCCCTTCATTTTGAAGAACATCATGTGGTTGTTGTACCCATAAAAAATTTCTTCTGCTCCTAATAGCCAACAACAAAAGCTTCAGTAAAGAGTGTGCCAACAACAGTTTTATCGACAATGATAAGAGGTAAACTGATGAGATGTGCTGCTCATGTGATCCACCGATGAGCGGGGGGAGGCTGGCTTTTGTGATGGTAGTAATCTCCAAGTTCTCTTTTGGAACCAAAGAAGTTGGTTCTCTTCACACTAACATAATCTACATGACATAATCTTCCGGTGATGATTAGTATACTTGTAATAGTGTTCAAAGGAAATGATTTTTATTTTAATTTTTAATTTTTAAAAAATTGTTGAATCTGAATCCTCAGACCTTAATGTCATGGAATGGTCTCTCCGCTGCCCGTTATGTTGGGTGCATTGCCAAGCTCGCCTGATACCTTACCCAAGAAAATGAGCTCCAGAGTTTTTTCCTGTGACCCATTTCTTATTTTCCAGCAATTTTTGCTTGCAAGATGTTCATGATTGTCTTGCTGTCTAGAATTATACTCAGCATGATCAAATGAATCTGGAGAAGGAAAGAATCCCTATAGAGAGAGACAGACAGAGAGACACAGAGAGAGCAGGAGAAATAGTTTTCATACATCTTGGTTTTGGCAATGTGCTGGCAGGCTGTTCAAGAAGTCTCACCAGAATTGGAGTTTGGTGCTTAGCCATTCAAACAGCCTGCAGGTTGGCTGCACCTCTGAAGCTGCCAGTAGGATTCAAAGAGAAACTAATGCCCACTGCAGTAGCATGAGCACACACCACAAGCACAACAAACATGATACATTAGGTAATATGATTCAAGATCATGCAACATACGATATGATTGATCAAGATCCCATGCATGAAATTGATATTTAGCTTTGATAGCAAGACATCTGATCATGGGTACTACTACTTCTTGTCAATCTAGAATAAGAAGACGAGGAGGTAATCCACTTAACTTTTTGAGATGAGCGTCCCAAGAGAAGTAGTTATGTCAGTGCCTTCAAGCCTCTAGCAACTCTGCAACTATAATGCTGCCAAGGTTAAGAAGTGACAATGTAGCTGTGGCCCTAGAATCAAAACTTGACATTGAGTTTTCCCCCCACCATTTGCCACAGCAAAAACCAAATGCTCATCATCATCTATCATTGAAGCACCTGGCTTGCTTGATGTCTGAATTTGTACATCACCACCAAACATCATCTGTTAGTGGAATGCAACGAGCTAACTTTTCACTGTCCAAGACTGAACCCCTTCATGTTTATTGACTACGTACGAGATTTATGTCATAATGATTTTATCGTATTCATATCTAACAAACATAATCCACAACATTACTCTTGAATATCATCTTCCCTAGCCAGTAGTTGGATCCCAGTGACATGTTGTGACATACCTAGTCAGGATTTGCTTCTACTACCTGATAGATGATCAGCACCTCATTGAGTACCGTACTGACGACTGACTCCTCATTACTCTGGAACCTTTTCGTGCCTGTTTGCTCTTAGCATTGAGCAGGTTTTTCACAACAGCAAAGAGCAAGGGAAGAATGGCCCCATGAGGCAGAGCTGAGTGCAGGCCAGATTTCTGTAAAGCCCACCCACAAGGGCTTTACATGGCAGAAAAACCACCACAGTTTGTTTTAGGAACTCAGGTACTGCCTTGTCCTATATGGTGCATATCTTGCATACCTTGGGTGCTCTCTGTAAGCTTGCAGCAGTTCTTGAGGCTGCTCTCTTGGTTCTTGCCATCTGTAGACCTTGATCATCCAATTCAATGAAACAAAAGAGAGATGGGCAAACTGTGAATCCAGTTATCTTGAGAGATGCACCAAAACAAAAGAGACAAGCAAACTATGGATCCAGTTATCTCGAGATGGTGCAAAACAAAAGAGACAGACAAACTGTGGAGCTTTGAAACAGGAATTTGGAGATCATCAACTGCTGCAATAACACGGAACGCTGGGGACAGTAGTGAAATGAATTGTCCAGAGGGAAGGAGTTTTGGTTGTTGCAAAGACTCACACATGAAAGTACGCACTCTTGTTGCTTGCCCCTTCTTCATCAGCAGGGGCAAATGGAAAGGGCATTATAATGATGGCAGAAGCAACAAAGACAACTCAGTTGTAAATTGGAAATTGGAACAAATGCAGCACACAATGTGTGCAAAACCTATTCAAGACCGGCTTTGCTGGTGTCTATGGAAAATCGCTCGCAACCCCAAGTAAAACACAACACAACATGTTTGGCTGTGAAGAAGCCAAACAAAAGTACGAAAATTGACTTGAGCACCTCAACTGTCACTTTTGACTCTCTCTCTCTCTCTCTCTCTCTCTCTCCAAATCAAGTACGAAAACTCCATTGAGGACTGCAAGTGTCACATGTGATCTCATCTCTCTCTTTCTTACCAAACAAAGAATGAGAATTGTGGCGTTGTGTTCTGTTGTCAAATGGCACCTACAAGACCCTCAAGTTTTGGCAGGTTTTATTTCTTGGGATGACAAAAGAAAAAAAAACCAAACTCAGGGAGGGATTAGCAAGTGGCCTACCCCTAAAAACTGAGAGGCATCTTGATCATAATTTTTGGCAAGAGCATGGTTGCAATGTATCTAGAGGGAAAGAGATAAGTCCATCTCCTGTGGGAATGTGTTATAGAGCAACATAACAGCTGATTCTTCTTTTGAAGCAGATTCAACAGTGAACTATATCTCTTTATCTCCAGGAACCTGGAGGCATTCTTTCTTTTCATGCTTCATTTTCTTGCTTGTTTGAGAGAGAGCATGCAGAAATAACTCAATTGATGTTCAATTGTACTAACCTGGAATCACTAAAGGAACTGCAGCAGTTGTTCAATGCAAAATGGAACACCATCTTCCTAACTCATAGCTACAGTCTGGACCTGCCAATGGAACCATAAAACAAATTGAGGGGGCTCTTGTCCATGCCCATTGAGCTTCCTGGCACCCAATTTTTCTCAGGCCTGGCATGCAGGAAATCATTTTCTGAAGGTATCACAGTTAGAGAAGATCCAACCTTCAATTTTTCCTCTCAGGCATTGGTTAATGCTCAATGACATGTGTACTATGCAGCTTAACATGCTGCTCTTCAGGGTCTCAGTTCAGGAGGAAGGGGGAGTCAGAGGATCAAGGAACTCGATATCAGATCAAGCCAACCAGAGAGAGAAAGTACCTGATAACAGAAAATTTGGAGCAGAGCATCTGCAAGGGAGTATTCTGGCAGATCTTCTTGTGCCCTCACACAAAAATTGACCATGAGTTAGGTACTTCATAGCTCCAACAAAACATTCAAAAACTTCCTGGAGGATAAACTAGCAAGATAGTTTCTGCATGGACAAGGGTTTGCTGCTTCACTATGCAACTGAATAACTCTTACTGATATCATTGATTAGTGCAAAACTTTGGTATTTGCATCTGACTAACATCTTCCCAAAACTCATGTACTGGAACCTTGAATCACACCGTATATATGTTTTCAACTGCATGATCAGTCTGCCCTTTTATTCTCTGAAGCAGTGCACCTTACAAATGTTCACTTACAAAAGAATGCTACATAGAACCACAACCCCACAATGCTTGATCACCAGAAGCAAACTTCACAGGATTTTGAGCTGCATTTTCTGCAATACTTCTGCAAACAGGGATCCCTGTTTCAAATAAAGAGTTCTTGTACTTCAACTGCAGATCCATGCAGAGTACTCTGGGTGTTGAAAACTGGTGGACTGATGAACCAACTCAAGAAATTGAGATCCAGCAACCTTTCTAGGGCCTCTAGGGCTCTAAGAAATTTGGCATGAAGAAGGAATGTGAAGAATGGTATATATCATGGAAGTGGATTCAAGCTCCTCTCGTGTTGTGGAAACATTAGAAAGATACCATCACACCTGGCATCTGACACATCAATCCACCTCAAGAACAGGTGACTGATTGCAGCAATCAGTACAATCTTCTATTGCCTTTTCTAGGGATTTTCCTCCCAACTTTTTTAGAGGAAGAAGAAAGCAGGACAGTAGGTGAAAGCTTGCTTACTTAGGGTTTTCATCACCTTTTGCTCCTATGATGATTCACAACCCACCTCCATAAATTGAGTAACAAATGAGGTCAAGAGTTTTTTACAGCTTCTGAAGCGCATTGATGAGGATTTCCTTGGAAAGGAATTGAAAGGAAAGGTACACAAGAGGAACTACTGGGGTCTTAAAAGAAAAGTTCTCTGCAGATTTTCTTCAAGAAGAGAGACACAGAGAGACACAGAGAGAGCCTGAAAGTACAAAGGTACCCAACCTCAGATTGTCGAGCGCCATACCCATGGGGCTCAGGAAATGGGTACCTTAGCGACAGTTGGGATTTCTGCAAGGAAGAAGGGAAGCAAAACATCGAAGAACTTTTCTATTTGTTGGGGGGTACGGGGGCTGTGGATCTCAGACTACAAATACACTCATTGTGTTTCTCGGTCTTCGAGAATCAGGTTTGCGAAACTAGGGAGATCATGCCTGCTTTTCTTCAAGTCGAGCTTCGAGACTGCAACACCAAAGCAAGTGCGTCGTTTACCGCCGCGTTGTTGTCGAGACTCGGTTTCCTGTTTCTCCTCCTCCTCCTCCTCCTCCTCCTCCTCCTCAAATTCCATCTCGCCGAGCTGCAGCTTCGTTTCTAGGTCTGCACCGATGATATCCGCGCTGCTGTCTGATATCCTCCTTGCTGCTAACTGCAACGACTCGTCGACGGTTTCCAAGTTGTTCCGCATCCTTCCCTTCCGTTGCTGCTGCTTTCCCTGATGAGCAGTGTCTCCTTCCGTCCCTTCTTCCACCTTCAACTCTCGCATCTCCGCCTCCAAGTCCTTCACCTCAATCTGCGCGTCTAGGAGCCTTAACCTGCCTCTGGTTTCTTGAAACAACCTGCGCAATTGCACCAGCTCCACTGACCCCAGGCGGGCGTTCCCTTGCAAATGCTTGCTCACTAGTAACTGAGCGGCAAGCTCTTGGAAGAAAAGCTCTTCAGGCCAGTGTCCAATACCCGCCAGCGTATGCATGTCTTCACGGCCTTCGTGGTGGGATTCGAACGCAAGGCAAGTCCCTCCTGCTGCTGCTGCTGCTGCTGCTGCTGACCCTTCCATAGTCGGGAACCCTAATTCTCCTCCAAGTGCACACGAGCCATCGCTACTGAGGATTGAGCCTTCAAGCTCCACAACCATGGTACGACTTTCTCCTCCACTTGTTTGTCGTCCGTCTCCTCTTGAAGGAATTCACGACGGCTCAGGTCCACTGTGCAGAAGCTTGAATTGGCGCAAACTGCCAGAAACCCACCACATTCAAACCAATGATTCTCAAACACCAAGAGCAAGAGCAAGCCCACACACCCACCCTTCCTTCGATGGGGATTCTCACAAAGCCCCGAGAATCCAATTTCACCTTCCCAATTCTCGAATAAGAATCACAAGCAGCCCTTCCCAGATTCCACAAACAAAGGCTTCTCTTCCGGAACTCCAAACCTCCTCACTTCCAGGTCTCAGACTCTTTCTTATCATTCTCCTTCGTCCCTAGGAGTTGTGTTCTCTCTCCGGTCCTTCCAACCCAACCCTCTCTGCCTCTGTTTCTGTCGGATCTCTCTGCAAATTTTTCAACCACTTCCAATCCTCTGCAACTCCGGATTGAATCTCTGAGATGAGGAAAGAGAGAATCTCGACATCTCAGGAGGTGCCTCCTACATTGAGCGAGCGACAATAGCAACAGAGCGTTTCTGCTGCCGTTTTCCTGAACAGCAGTAAGTACTGGCGGCTCCTCCTTCCTTCTGTGGGCAACAAAATTCAGCAAAGAAATGGAAAAACACAACAACAGCAACGACCCAAGTACAAGAAGTCGGTACAGATGCTTTCCGACTACCTTCCTGACCAAATTGCGCGCGGGTGCGTTGGCGCGAGGGCGGGATTGTCGCGGCTGCTCACGCCTCCACTTCGCTCCCTTCCTTCCTTACCGCCTTTGAATGTACCCATACATACATAGGAACATACATCCCTACCCCAAACATACATTCTCATCCCATACATACACCCCCTTATCCCCATCCCATACATACATTCCCATCCCATGCACACACCACCCCATTCCCATACCATGCATACATTCCCATCCCATGTACACACCACACCCTCCCCATACCATGCATACATTCCCATCTCATACATACACCACCCATCCCCATACCATGCATACATTCCCATCTCATACATGTACCACCCCCTCCCCATTTACCATGTATGCATACACCACCCATTCCAATATCATCCATACATTCCCATCCATACATACACTACCCAGCCCCATACCATGCATGCATTCCCATACACCCCCTATCCCCATACCATGCATACAATCCCATCCTGTACATAGACCACCCAATCCCCTACCATGCATGAATGCCCACCATCCCATACAAACACTCACACCTCCAAACCATGCATACATTTCCACCCCATGCATGTGGCTATACATCCATAGCATGCATACATGCACATCCCATGCCTACATCTTCACATTCATATCATACATATGTGTCCATCCCATGAACATTTGTATGGGACATTCACCTTGTCTCTAGGATCAAGCTAAAGTTAGGAGATGGATCATAAGATTTTTTTTCAAAATGGTAAAAATGTGTTTTTTTGAGTTTTGTGTTGTCATCTTATTTTTTAATTGCCAAATTTTATATCAAATTCCAATAATTAACCAAAATTATATAAATGATTTTAGGACATTTTTTATTTTTTATTTTTATAACGAAACACCATGATGATTGTCATTTTAATTGCATCACAAAATCCATTGATCTATGAAGGAAGTTTGTTTGTTTGTTTTGTTTTATTTGTCATGTTTTTGGCACCATTGGGAAACCCTTTATGAATACGGGTGCACCAAAGAAGTTTGGTAATGTTTAAACTATAGTGCAAAAGTTATGGAATGTTAAATAATTGTGTCAAAGAAATTTCAAAAAATTTAGAAGTAAATGTTTTATGAAAAATTGGGGCAAGCTTTTGATATTATTGAAAAACCTTTTTTTGAATGGGATTTATTACATGTGATTTCTTAATTTTTAGACTTAAAGTGGGGGTAGATATTATTAAAAAATTTATCATTTGGTGTTATTAAAGATTAATTTTAAATTTTAAATATTTTTTTCTAATTGAGTTATATTGTCGAAGTCAAATTCACATTTAGGCTAGCTTAATGCACCCTTAGGTTTGTCAAATGATATATGGGTAAAAGAAATGGGAGATGGAACTACAACAAATTCACAAGCTTGAATTCAAAATGAAATCATTTTACGCACACCAATAAAAATGTGGTTAATGCAAACTGAAGCCAAAATGGTGCACAAGCAAGCAACAAACAATGAACACTCACAAGATCCATCACTATGTAAACTTAGAAAGAAACCATCACCTTCTCTCTTATAGTATATTCTTTAACTTATCATATGAACAACATCAAAAGTGACATAAAAATCCCAAGACTCTCAAAGAATATTGAATTTTTCAAATCTTTCAAAATTTTCAAAAAAATTCAACTTATGAGTTTCAAAATTGTGCAAAATCATGATTATTTCATATGAAGTTGAATTATGTGACTCTCAAAACAAAACTATTCCCAATTGATTCACTTGATGTTTTTCACACATCCTTTCTTTTGTTTTTTTATTTATTTGTTCTTGCATGTTTACTATGTTTGTTTTTCATTTCTATGATACAAGGGAGGAGAAAAGGGTTTTTCAAGGGTTCTTCTTCATATGGTCTATTTTTATAACTTGATCTCCCATTGCTTGCTTTAACTCTCTTATAAGGTTTTGGTTTTAATATACATGAAAGCTTTTGGATCCTCTTTATCTTCTGACACCTTTGTTGCATCATCCAATTAAATGAAAATATTTAATTGTTTGTCTTTGTGAATTATTTTTTTGTTGTAAGCTCTTCAATTTCAAAAACATTTTTTTTCCCATAATGTGTGTGTGTGTGTGTGTTTGATTTTAAGGTCTTTCGTTCTACATAAGTAATATTACTTGTTGCAATTTCAAGCCTCTATTTCAATTCCAAACTCTCATATTTTGAACTTTGAAACCCAAAATTAAAAATGCATATTGTTACAAAAATGGGTTATGATAATGACCGTCAATTGTAGAAAAATGAACTTTGTTATTGTTGAAGCAAAATTTTTTTGTTATATATATATAGTTATTATTTTCCCCAAAATATATTTGCTGTCAAATTTTATTTTTATTGTTTAATATTGGTTGTTTAATTTGAACTATTTGTAATATGTGTTTTACATTAATCTAGACATTTCATATAAATTGAATCCTATTTGTTGGCACAAAAAGAAAACAAATTGTAGTCATTTTTACATTACGTACACCCCTTGGGCAAGGGTAAATGGCCTAGCATTCAGCTATTGCTTCACACATGGGCCCTTATTTTGGTATAGTCTTCGCCAAGTTAGGCTTTACTTTACACAAAATGCAATCTCTAAATTTATGCACAATAAGGCCCTTGGGGAAGAGTGTTACCAAAACATTAGTAATCATCAAAATTGATTATCCAAAAGTTGCAAATATGTTATTTTTAAAATTTTCTATCCTTGCTTATAAGTATTGTTGTTTGTATTTGCAATCCATTAATGTTTTTTTTTTTTTAATTTTTGATTTTCATGGTTTTTGTTGTTTGTAGGAAGCAAAGGGGGTGCAAGTTGTGGACACCTTATTCATCACCTTTGTCTAAAGCAAAGCTCTCAAGAGATTTTTGATTATTTTTTTAGGGTTTTTTATTACCCCTAACTAACAAACAAGCATGTATAGATTTTGGGTGCACCCATCCAATTGATGGGTTGTATTGAAGTCTACCCATCTAATTGTTGGGTTTCTTCACAAAATATGAATGTTGGGTAACTGATTTAATCATGCTTCTATATCATTTTATTTTGTTGGGTTGTCACTTGCCTTATATCACAAGGTTTCATATCACTATGAAATGTAAAAAATGTCATATGACCAACTTTTTAAATTGTTTTCTTTGCCACCTCCTCAAATGTGCATCTAGTCCCAAATGACTTTGTCATTGATCCATAACTCACAAAACTAAATATGAAACTACTTTCTTCAAAAATGGTTATGGCATTCATCATACACAAAAAATCATGTAATTTTTTCAACATGACGATGTGATTGAAAACATTCAAATATACATTTGATGACCAATCTTTTTATTTTGTTTAATTTTTTTCACAAATGTGAATAAATATGAAAAGAGAATATTTGATTTCTTTTTCGAGCAAAAAATTATTAGATTTGCAAAAAATTAAAAATCATGTTGGGTGTCGGCAAAATAAAGTAGACAAAAAAAATAGTATGCCTAGAGTCCAATTAAAAAATGGAACATTTTTTTATATGGACACAAGAAAATAGATTCAAAATATTTTGAAGTAGAAATATAAAACCATAGGGCCCTACATTTAGTTATGGGAAGTTGGATACAAACTTTGAACAATTTTCGTATCATAAAAGTAGGTTGAAAATACGTTTGAAACTAACTAGGTCAAAATGGTGTTCAAACTTACTTCATATTAAAATTTTAATACATTATGATTATATAAATCATAATTTGATAATACATGAGTATTTTTTAGGGCTCTATTAGATTGAATTAATTTTTTTAATCAATATTTCATCGACATATACATGCCCATTTTGTAAATTGAACATTTTGTGCAAGTATAAATATTTTAAAACATTTTACTTAATTCTACTTTCAAGATGGGGTTTTTCAACATTTTACACATAAAATGAAATATTATCATCGTGTTAATTATTGTACCATTAAAAAAATTTACTTTCAATAGATTAAACTTTTTCATGGTTACATGTAAATTTCTTTTACAAGGAGCATTGAGCCATCTACTTTACCTTGCTTGCACCTTGTTGTGACATTTTCTTATTGGTTTTGCTTTGGTAACAACTTTTTAAATGTTTAGATCAAGGTTTTTTTGTGGTGAATTTTCGCCATTTGGCAACCAAAAAAAAAGGCTAATGAATTCAACAAAAAAAAATTTGAGAATTTAAAAAAAAAATCCCCATATTTCAAGAAAAAAAAGTTAGAAGTCACCAAATTTAAATAGTGTGTTCCATGAGGTCACTAGAACTAGGTAAGATTTCAAAAAATATCTACAAATCCACTAGGATAATCGCCATTTATTGCTAATCAATGATGAGGATCCTTGCCAATACACCTACTTGAGGAATTTGAAAAAAAAACCCTAGTTTAGATAGGTTCCTAGAACTTGTCATCATTTAATGTGAGATCATTTTTGGGTTCCTCATGACTAATGTGATGTTAAAAAATGAAAAAAATGAATAATGACAATTTTTCTTTTACAACAATAGGATGATGTACATGAAATATATATATATATATATATATATTCCTTGATTATGACCAATTTATCATGTAATATCAATTGTTGATATTAAATTAATGCCAAGGCCATTGTCTATAACACACCTTGTTGATTTGTTACTAAATTCCAACAATATGTCTTGTTCCAATTAGGTGATATGTATTACTAAACGAAAGGAAGGTTTATGGTGCCAAACTTTAAAGATTGATGGCATTTTGAAGATTGCGACAATTGCAAGGAATGGGAAAAACTTCTTCTTCTTGTTTTCTTTGAACTGCATAATTTTTCAAGAGGAGTCATGTTGGGCAATTATTTGGCTTTTCAAAGAACCTTAATTCCCAATTTTTCAAAATACCATAATTATAAAAACATGCAATTTTTTTGTTATTCCTCTACACATATTATGTTTCATCATACATTTCCTTTTCACCATTGCCTTTTTAAAAATTCCATTTTTGTTTCTTTACAAAGTTGTCAACTTATACATAAATGGTATCCCAACCCCTACACTCCCTTGGGTTAAGTAAACATACCTTCTTTTGTCATTATGTATAGAAGCCCAAAACAACATCATTGTCATGCAAAAAATGAGCTCATGAGACCTTTGTATAAGCCACATAATATGTGTGGATGAAAGTTAACCAACCACCAAAAAATCAATTGCATTTTCCATGTGTTTTGGTGAATAAAACTCTTGGTGAATGTATATATATACACATATATCATTGTGTAGCCTGATGATGGAAAAATGATACAATGTTTTAATCAAACCATAATGAACATGTGACCTATGACTAAAGAGTAGCTACACTTAAACCAATAAAATAACTAGCTACAAACCTCATGGGTTGTGAACCTCATGGTGGTGCAAATGATGGATGTAGCAATGGAAAATCCTATGGTTGGACATTGGAATGTTTGAAGCTTTCCATGACTATGATAGAGTGCAAGGAAATGAGTTCTAATCATTTTTAAATGGGAAGCATTTTGGGACTTAATTATATCCTCAATTTTTTAGAATATAAGTTTAGATGGCAAACAATGTCCAGATTGGTTTTTTAAACATAACATTGGAAAGTTCTCAAAGGTTAAATATCAAAAGTGGACTCACATTTTTCATTTGGAGTTGTGAGTTAGGAGTTATGGTCAAAATAATGGTTGAATGTCAAATCATTAAAACCCATAAAATAGGAGTCAAATGACCTTCAAATTGAACTTGCAATTTGCCATTGGAAAGGTCTTTTCAAGGGTTACAAGAATTAGATCATTGTTGATATGAAAAAAAGTCGAAAAACAATGTAACAAATGATCTTTGAACAACCAAAAGGGTGCAATGTTGCCAATTAAAGATTGTGTGAAGTAACCAATAAAAATTGATTCTTTATTATAACAAAACCAACAAAGAAGCAACAAATCCAAACTCCTTAGTAAAGGAACTTGACAAATAAAGAGTAGCAAATCAAAAAGGAAATTTGGAGGGATGTATCTAATGGGGACAATATAAAGATGAAATATAACACATAAGCATGAAAATATGAAAGTACAAAATTTTGAACAAAACTTCAACATAACAAAGTAACAACATAATGGTTCAAAAAGGTGAAAACATATTTGCAAAACTTTGAACATATCAATGTAACAACAAAAGAACGATACACATATAAATGAAATAAAAATTAATTTCCACATCTACATGTCCAATGGTAAAATTGCAACTACACCACAACCTAACATTGCCTTGAAATGAATGGTGTCGATTCATTTCAATCGATGGTTTGTATTGATAATGAAATGAAATAACTTGAAATAGATATATGTTACACTTAAGACATTGAATCTCAACATAAAATAATCCTATTGACCAATATATGTGGATGACAAAGATCAATTGAATTGATGGTAAATAGGTAATTGACCGTTACAAACCTTTCCTCTAGATCGAGTGGTAAAAAAAAACCAACCTAATGACTACATCAATAGTCTCAGTCAACTCCAAAAAATATCAAATTAAAAAAATAAAAATGAATGAAAATAAAAGTGGTTCAATTCAATGGCTAAGATGCAAAATAATCTAATTGCTAAAATTAAAATGATGGATGAATTGTGGATGGGTCATGAAATGGATGAAAAGTGATTTGATTTAATTTGAATGAATGGCCAAATTACACACCCAATCATCAAGGGTCAAGATTGATTTCAATCTTGCTATTGTATGCATATTGGACTAAAGATGGACAACCATGATTGAATCCCTAAATGGACTTTTCAAATTGATTGTTTGAATTGCTTCATTGGATCCAACAATTTCCATGAATGTATAGGGACAACTTCATTAATGGTAACACATCTTGATTAACATTCCAAATCCTTGTTAAGTCAATAATTTAAATGGGTCGATGATAAATATTGCCAATCTTTTCAATATAAATGGGCATGGTTAGACAATGAAACCAAAGTCTACTTTTTTCAATTGAAAAGAACTATATAACCAAACCTTGCTTCATTTTTCAAAATGATCATTGACATTGATGAACTATGGATGATGAATAATATGCCATGTGGATGTTGATTGGTTGGATGATTTGATAGTTGAAAGTCAATGATAAAAATAAAATCAATAGTTTAGATGTAGTGGATGATGGCAAGAATAAAGGTCTTATGGATGATTAAGATAATTCCCCTTAATAAATTTTTTAAAATATGAATGGTCCAAATGGACTTGTTTAGAGTTTCGTTTTAGGTTTATGGTTGTTGTATCAATAGTGGCAATTTTTTAGATCTAATGATTGGTTGAGATGTTGTTAGATGAAATTCAAAAGACCATGAGATTATTATATAAGTTTGCATTTTGCTTTTTCTTTAGCCTTTTTCAGCAATGATTTGCTTGGGTGTTGTGTTGTGTGTGTGTTGTAGTTGTTTTGTTAAACCTTTACTATTTCCTTGTGTTGTTGCTATGACCTCTTGATCTTGTTTTTGGCCTCATTGGCTGTAACATTTATGTTAGCAATTGTTTTTTTGTGATCTTGTTTTGTTTTGTTGTTTGCATGTTAATATAATGTTGTGGTTTCTATTTTGTAATTGAAGCAATTTTCTTCGCTTGGCTTTTGTGTTATTTTCAAGCTTTTTCGAGTGTTAGGATTCAAATTGTTAGCTTTGGACCTTTTGACATATCCAAAGGGAGTGAAATTGGTTTGTTATTTTTGCCATTAGCTATTTTGTTCCTACCCCTTTGTTGTTCAATATACCCCAAGGTTGTCCTCCAAAATTTTATGTTAGTTTTTTTTGGGGTTTTCAATTGTTTCCAATTTTTGTTAAGGATTTTTTTTTGTGCTTTCTATTGTGAAAATGAACATTTTAAAATTTTCTCTTGTAGGTTCTTGTTGCTATGTGTAACAACTAGTTTGTTTGGTTTTTGATTTATTTTTTTTTCATAGATTTGTTAATTTTCATTGTCACAAAATTGGAGGACCTTCCTATATGGCATGAAAGTAATGTTGAAGGTTGTGACAACCTTGCCAAGGATGAATATTTTTTAAATTTATATTAATACATGGTGATTAAAAAATTGACAAATGGAAGATGATGATTCTTTTAATAATGATTGACTTTTTTATTTCAATCCCTTTTAAGTATAACATTTTTGAAGAGGAGATAGAAGGCAAAAAATTTACCCAAAAAATTGAGTTGAAAATGCTTTAAATGCCTAGAAGCAGTTTAAAAAACTTTATGTCATTACGGATATGCACAAATCAAACCCAAAATTTGTTGTATCAAATCTTTGTGATTTTTTTGTTGCAAGTTGGAAGGAAAAATGGTGAATTTTACCCATGCACAAATATCTTTCTATACCCTTGTCATGTTATAAATTATTGTTGTGTTCTTGATTAAATTTCATTTTTTTAGTCATCTAACTTTATAAGTTAGATCAACTTACAACTTGCATATTTGTTTTGGGTTTTTGGGGGGTGTGATTCGATTTCATGAAACTAAGAAGATCTTTTAAATCGAAGGTTTTGGGTCCAAGATTTAACATTCAAACAAATTTTTCTTACAAATGTGTTAAATGTGATGCCAACAAAGTAATCAATCGTTTAGTTATGACTAAATTCAGGAGGGATATGCACAAGTTTGATGTCCTTTCTCTTTCTAAAAAATAAATTATATTGAATTAGAAGAAGTGCCAAGTAATACATCATATAAATTGAACCTAAGGTTTAGTCTAACTTGGGCAACCAAACTTGGTTAACCAAGTTTCGTTACCTATAACTTCATAATTCACATAACAACATAACTAAGGAACATATAAATGACATAGACTTTATTTTGCATGTCAATGAGTTTGGTGAGTTCTCAAGGTATAATAATTTTTGTTTATTCTTCTTTTGTTTCATGTTGTTGTTGAATATAAAATGTTTGCATTCTACTTATTGCCAATAAACCTATTAACTTGTGATTTATCCTATGTTGGATTTTGTATTTGTTGATTTTTATTTCATACATATTACCACAAGTATTCCCAAGGTTCAAGTAAAGACTAAAAGTTTTTAGTTGACCATTGTGCTTTACATGGTGATCATCATGCTATCAATTGTTACATTTTAGATGTGGTAGGAACATTTAAGGCCTTAAAATGTCGTAAATTTAAAATTATAATCCCCCCCCTTTTTTTTACAATAAAAAAATAAGGTGCTAACAAAACATCACAAGGTATGGTTCATGAAAACCACTATTGGCAAAAACACCTTTTGCATTTTTAATAAGCAATTGACATAAAATATTATTGGGTTGGAAGGTAAGCATATTATTAACAAAACAAGGCGATGTAAAGATAATATCTAATCAACTACAAAGAGATCGTCTTTCAAGAGTAGGATATGATGTAGAACTTGAAGATACATTTGTTTCTTATGTTGGCTTTTCTTGTATATGTTTTTCCTTTTTCAATTGTTAATTTTATATCCAATTATTATTATTATCCCTTTTTATTCTTTGATTTTTGTTTTTGTTTTTGTAAGTCGTTGATGCATCCATTGCTCTCACAATGATTGTTGAAGAACTTCATAACAAGGAAATGTTGCTTATGCACATCCCAATTCACAACAACAAACGATAAATGAGGATCGAATTTTTTAGCCAAGTAGGATGTAAAAAACTAGAGACTCATCAATCCTATTGTTGTTTTTTGTGAAGACATTGCATTAAATTTCTAGAATTTGCTTGAAAGTTTTCCTTTGGTCAAATGATGTGATGTCTAAATATGAGAAACAACCAACAATAGTCACTAACATTGGTGGGTGTCAATGGCAAAATCCATTGAATTGCATTATAACCCTTTTGGTTTCAAACCCAAATGTAGTTGCAACCTTCCTTGTTGCACAATATGCAAAGCTTCCTTCAACTATTGAATCATTTGGAGATTTTGCTTTTGCGTAGTTTTAGTTTCATTAACTTTGATTCAACAGATGATACATTATTTTCAAGCATTGATTTTTTTTACTACATTCCTTTTGCAATTTCCATTACCATTGAGATTTTATAGTCTTTATTAGTTTCTGATAACATTGACATTACATATTGTAATTTTTGCGGATTGATTTTATAAACATTCTATCTATAATAAGTAGACCTTTGTTTTTGCAAACATTAGATTTGTTCCAATTCTCTGCTCTTGCACAAATGTGGGTGGGGTTTAGGGTTTAGGGTTTACACTTGTAATTCCATGGAAAGGAAGTAAGCTCCCTTGTCACACCTGTCCAAAGTTTTGGGTCGTTGACATCTATAGTTGCATAATCTTCTTCTTGTTATTTGAGTCGGGGAACTCCCTTTACACACAACCATATGTACAAAGCTCAATACTGTCATTCTACATTCTTGGGTTGAACTACTACTATCCCTTTGTTGGGTGGCACCGTGTTTTTGTATGTGAGTGTCTATGCATCAAACTCAACAAAAAGCAGAGCCACCCAATTATCTTTTTTTGCTTTCTATTCCTGAAAGGGTGCTGAATGTAGAAAGCAAAAGCACCATGACACAAGGTTTATGCAGTTACTCTCCACCAAGCCTCAGTACCCAAAGACTACAAATTGAGAGAGTGCACAATCTACAGATAATCTCTTATTCAGCAGCTGTCATCACAATAGAGCAGAAAAAATTGTGATGACAGCTGCTGAACTTCACAAATTTTCCAAATATTTAAAAAACTCAAAACTTCATACAAGAGAGCCTCTCTAAACAGATTTCCTCCTCCCAGGAAGCAAAAGTAAAGATCCACTACTTATCTCTAAGATTGCAAAGAAGACTCCATACCAGCACTTTTAACTTTTAAATGACAAGCTGTTCAGTCAATTGCAGCAAAACCAACATCTAAAACGTCATTGTGGATTGTAACATTATGAGTGTCACTCACAATCTGCAGACCATCTGTTCATCATGAAAAGCAGTGACAAGTTGCCATGATTCACCCACTGATGTCATCAGATAAGAATGTAGATAAGAATATAATGAGCCCATGCTTTCACTGAAAACGATTCTGCAAGGGTGGCAGATTAGGTCATTTTCTTGACCATGTTATATGACATAATCTTCTGATGATGATCAGACATGCATAACAGTGACCAAAATGTGTCTGTTGAACACAGGATTTGTTCACCCCAGACCTTAATGTCATGGAATGGCCTTGTCCTTGCCCGTTATGTTGGGCGCATCACCCAGCTTGCCCTAACAGGCTTGCTGATTCTTCACCCAACATAATGGGCAGGAGCTTCACCATTCCATAGTACAGCTTTCCACATCCCTGAGCTTCTGTCATATTTTCCAGTTCTAGCAATGTGAAGACAAGCTTTGATTAGCTATGATTGTTGGCAATCATAGCTAATCAAAGAAATGGAATAGTTATCCTCACTCTAGATGCAACATTCTAGCTTACAGTGAGGGGTAAAAAAGCTTTCATTCCATTCTAACTTGTCCCCTGTACAAACATCAGATGCACAAAACCAGAGAATTGAAGCCATCCCAACAGATTTGAGTCAACCCAACAAGTTACTGCCAGTGCAGTCCACAAACTAAGTCATAAAGCAGCAGCAGGAGGAGCACATGCACCAAGTGTGAGCATGTAACTTCTGAAGAGAGAGACACTCAATGCCATTTGCAAGGGTTTTTTCCTTAAAAAATAAAAAATCAAGTGAATGAAGTTCTCAGGAAGAACTGCAAAATGTAAGTCAGGATTTCTAAGCTATGAGAGAAAGATAGGTAAGGATAACTATTCACAGATGGGAAGTTCTGGCATTAAATGCCATCAGCACCACAATCTGCAAGCACCACAATTCGCAAGTGCAATCAGCTGATGATGCATATTGATGTGTTAGAGTTCTGAGATCCAATCTCTTGCAAGTGCAACCAGCTGATGATGCATATTGATGTGTTGCGTTCTGAGATCCAATCTCTTGCAAGTGCAACCAGCTGATGATGCATTTTGATGCAGTGAGTTCAGAGATCTGATGTCTCTTTGTGGTATAGAGGAAGGAGCTTGATGAAAAGGAGCTTCAGTGGTGGGTTTTAGAAGAGGATGGGGAGCTTAAGGGGAATTCAGCGGTCTCCAAGTCGCTTGATGCCCCACACATCAAGAATACCAGGGGGCACAGCATTGTCAATGGCAGACCTCACTGCTGCTCTGGCCACAGATGTGACCTTCACAGGAGGCAGAAGAAAGTTTCCCACTAGAGGGAGTCGAGAAACTGATTTTGCATTGTTCAAGAGAAATTCCAGAGGAGTACCAATGACACTGAGTGGAATCTTCACACTTCCTACTTGACGACTGCCATAAATGAAACCCGGTCTTAAGATGATACCTCCATAGGGAAACTTGCGGAGCAAAGCTTCTTCCGCTGCTTTCTTGCCTTTGAAATAGCCTCCCAAAACAAAGGAAGGAAGTCCGTAGTCGACAGCTGAAATGTACACAAACCTTGTCACGCCAGACTCAGAAGCTGCATTGATGGCTGCAATGTTTGCCTCGCCATTGATCTTCAGCATTTTCTGGTTGGATCCAAATGCACCCACACATGAAATCACGGCAGAGACTTCCTGTAACGCGTGTTTCCATCTCTCCGGGTGCAAGATGTCTCCCTGAATCCAATTGACGTCGTTCATCCAGGGATGATGATCATGCGCCGCTGCTGCTGGTCTCCCTGATCTGCTGATACTTACCACCGGAACATGTCTGGTGAGAGCTTCTTGGCACACATGCGTACCCACAAATCCATTTCCTCCAAGAACAAGAAGCTTGCTCCGTTCCGCGAATTTTGTCTCTACAGGCTCTGCTTCTACAACTGGCTCCTCGGATTGTTGCTGAACAGCGCCGCCAACTGTCGAAGTCGAAACTGAGTATGGCGCTGCTGCTTTTGATGCCTTGCTAGCTGACACTCCGCAAGATCGGCTCTGTTGGTACAACAGAGCTTGCAACCCTAGTTTCATGTTCCGTGCTGCTGCCATGATTATAGCCTGTTGGGTGTCAAGCTTCTGCTACAGGCATCACAACAGTATCCTTGACTCGGCGGCTGCTCTCTTCTCTCTTCTGGGACCTTCGAGATCCGATCGATGCTTTACGCAACCTTAGGGCAGGACTGTAAGAAAAGGGTTTCTCGATTAGGGTTTGGGGATCTAACGGGTGGGAGTGATTTCTGATGTGCGAGTTTGCTGGGGCCTGGAATCTTCAGTTCTATGCGAGTCATACTTGATTGTGATTTGATTCTGTTGCAGAGAGTTTCGACATCCGATCGAAGCTCACACAACCTTTTAGGACTATAAGAGGAAAGGATTCTGGATTAGGGTTTGGGGATCTGCGAAGTTCCAGACACAGCCTGCTCTTGTTTCTTTCCTGCAGAGAGTTGTTGTTCGCCTTTCACACACAGTGTGCCCTTGTTTTGCTTCATGTTTCATCTTATGGGCTTTGCAGAGAGTTGTGTTCACCTTCTCACATAGCCTGCTCTTGTTCGCTTCATTTTTCGTCTTGTTGGCTCTGCAGGGAGTTGTATTCACCTTCTCACACAGCCTGATCTTGTTTGCTTCGTGTTTCGATCTGTGGGCTTTGCAGTTGTTCACCTTGTCGCATTTCCCCGCACCCAGGACTTTGCTGACCATATGTGATGCATAAGGTATTTCTTCCTGTTCAAGTATATAGGTCAAAGGGCAACTGGCATCGATGTTGAAACTGCTCGTTAGATTTCTATGGACAGAGAGAAGATCTAAAAGTGCTGTGCGAGTTTACACTTGGAAGACATCAGGTTGATGAACAGGTGCACCTCAACAAGCAGCATGTGAGCAGGCATTCTTCAGCTCCATACCCTGCAGCCAGGAACATACAAAACTGGACATCATTCCTTGTCAATTTCACATTCAATTGGCATGGAGAGCCTGGATCATGGTAGAGATGTTGTTGCCTGTGGTTTTATCACAAGCAAAGGCAAAACTGTGAACCCTAAAACCTATTGGTCTCCTCTTCATTTCTCTCAAGAGAATGGTTGCCGGTTCTTTTTCTGCTAATACTCAATCTCTGCCAAACATTTACCTTCCTCAAGAGGAGTGGGCAAACTTTCCTAAGTATCTCCTGGATTTGCCTCTTCCAAGGTTGCCTCTCTTCTCTCTCAGAAATTACTCTGTTTTTCCCTGAGGTTCTCTTTCATGCTACTGCCACCAGTGCCCTAAAGGCATTTTCCTTCTTGTTTAGATGATCTTGATCCTAGGTTGGTTGAGCAAGCTGATCGGACACCAGTGTTGGACAAGTGAAAAGCCAATTGGGTGAACAAACACTAGTGCAGCAAGGTCCGCATTGCTGCTGCCTGTTGACAATATAAGATTAATACGAAGAGTTATGCACTAGGCCTGCAATTTCTTGCCCTTTCTTTCACTGCATCATGCTCAATTCTACAAGTGGAAAGCAGACACGAAAGGGTTCAATGGGAAGCTATGCAGAACCATAAAAGGCCTTGATTGTTGTTGTTTTGATGTGAGGATGTTGTTGGTACATGTGCAGCTGTGCTTTGAGAGATATCCTGGAACATGTGAGAAAAGTGTGTTCAGAAGAAACAGCAAAAGGTCATGTGAAAACAAAGATGACAGTTTACACATGAGCTGAGTTTGGGAGACTAATGTGCAATGATCAAACATTGGGTGGATTTATTGTGGACTTTATCTACAGCCACCATCAGGAGGACTGATGAAGTCAGTGGGTAGTAGTCATGGCAGCTCGTGACTGCTATTGATGATGAAGAAGGTGACAGTCTGACACTTTGTGAGCAACTCTTGTTAGGTTATGACTGCACTTGTTGTTAGGTTAGCTTCAAAATTGTTGCTGTGGAGATTTGTCGTGTAATATTCATAGATATAATGTGCAATCAAAATTGTGCCCCACACATTGCTGAAATCTTATTGCTAGAAAGAAAAATCCATCGGGGTTATTATTCTGAGCCTGTCAGCAGATTCTGCAACTTGATTTCAGGACTAGGACTGATATTGCGAGATGTATGAAACTTTTTCCCTCACAAACTAGTAGTTATTCCTGAGATTGTGGGTTTTTGACTATACCTTCACTTTGTATAACTTGATATTGGTTTTTCTCTGTGCAGTTGAAGCAATTGGTGCTATACTCTTGCTATCCCTTTGTCGCCAACCAGATTGAAGAAAGAATGTTTGTCATGTGGATTCCATAGCAACTGATGGTGATATGATGGGAAGAAAGACGAAAGAAGAGGAGGAAGGAGAAGAAGAAGAAGAAGCTGAACAACATAGTCACCAAGAAGTTCAACATTCACAAACTATTCCATATCAAGTATACCTACATAACAAAACCAGGAATAATTGATTCTGGATAAGAGCATCATCTCCACCGTTGGACTCCACAGCCCACTGCAACAACAGTGTACCTTGCCATTGGCAGCCAGAGACAACAACAACACCCAGTGTGCACACTCACTGCACACTATGGCTGGTAAAAGAAACCTACCCCTTTTGGATCTTGACACAAAATCTCTTTTCACCAGCTACTTACTACTACTCTATACCAGGCTCCTCCAATGCTCCTGCAACAACCTTCTTGCAGATTGCAATATGCCATGATCAGATTGCCAGATGCTCCTCTTGCAGATTGCATTATGCCACAATCAGATTGCAGATGCTCCTCTTGCAAGATTGCATTATTGATGAATTATTGAAAACCATATGAAAACATAGGAAAAATTATATCTATTTGATCGTCACTAGTAGTGCACAATAATGTGCAACTCGAATACGGTTGGGTTAAGGTTTCATTCAATATAACTATCTACTAATTTGCAAAGTTCATTCACCATTGCATGTCCAACAACCATGTTCATTGTTCATATTGGACAATTTATTAGCATAAGAGGCAATGATCATGGTAAATTTATGCAAGGACACTAAAAGTGATTGTAGAAAGTTGGTGGGGGGGGCGGGGGTGCGGTGGGAATCCATGCTCATTCACATCAATGAATATTGTAAGTTAGCAAATTCATGGGAGCTTGGATCTTGGTGGCAAATGTTGGTAAGACTAGGGCAATCACCAATCAATTTCCAATCAAGGATTGGAATTTGGCAATAGAGGAATTCCATGCGGCAAGGATTTCACAATGCTTATGCCTTGAGTTGTTTGAAATTAGTGTTCTTATACCAATGTTGGGCGGGTATCACAATTTTATGATACCCACTAGGTCTGGTTTTCACAAATTAATTTACAAATGGGTCTGGTTTTCACAAATTAATTTACAAATGGGTCTGGTTTTCACAAATTAATTTACAAATGGGTCTGGTTTTCACAAATTAATTTACAAATGGGTCTGGTTCTACCCCAACAAAATTCTACACTGGGCAAGGGTATCAACATTAAAAAAAAATTAAACTGGTTCTCACAATGTTGATTCTTGGAAATTTGAAAACAATTGGTTATCCTTTGTTAGTTCTCACAAGCTGGGTATTGCTTTTTTTTAAATTAAAAATCATTAAAAATTAAAATTAAGATTAAACAATAATTGAATTGATTTCTTTTTTTAACAATGAAAAAATAATAAGCAATGTTACCCAAAAAAATTCTAAAATAACCAACAATTTATTGATTGAACTTTTACACTTCAACAATTTCATATTTTTCAAATTCCCCTTCAAACTCTTTTAACTCCTATTCTAAGTCTATGTCCTTTTCAAGAAATTTTAGTAAATTAGATGGACATTTACATCCTATTCTAGAATCATTAAACCAATTTTTGTTAATAAAAATCAACTTCTTTAAATTTTCTATTTTCAAATGACATTTCCTAAAGTTAATAAGAATTCCAACCAAAGAAAATATCCTTTTTGTTTCTATTTGGGATCCAACAATCTCCAAAATTTGTCAAGCTAAAAATCCAATTGTAAAAAACATTGCTTCATGTTTCTACCACCATTGAAATGACATTTGATCTCCTTAACATTCAATTGATACCTCTTGAAAATTAATAGTTCCCTCTTAACAAGTTTTTTTGCTAGTTCATTTGTGCTTGCAGTCTATTCAAACATATCCAAACTCCAATCCGGATAAAATCTTGGTTAGCAAAATTCTTTTTTGACCTCACCAAAGGATGCAAATGCTCATGACATTTGAGCAAGATAGGATATAAGGATTTCCTATTATATTTTTTAACAAGAACAACACCTTGCTCCCTTCCAACAAATGAGGATACTATATACGAAGGCTCTTATACTTATGGTCTAACATCAAAGATATTATATTGTGAGATTTTGTTTTATCATAAACCTTTTAGAATTAGAGGAAAGAATCTAGCACATTGATTACCTCATTTCTAATGTTAGACGCTAGCAAAGATAATTCAACACTAATAATCGAATCATCATCCATTAAGCTTTCAAATGAAGGAAGAACTTGATTTTCTTCCCTTAGTTTCAAACTCATGGAAATGGTTAAGTGTAAAACATCATTGAGAAGCCAATGTCCACATGATTGGTTAAGAACGTTGACAGAAACAAAGAATTTTTGTGTTTTTTGGGAATTTTTTTTTTACCTCTATTGGATGTTATTCCAAACTCCTCCACTTGCATAAGAAAGTGGGGAGGGAATACCAATTGACACAGAAGGCAAAGTAGCAAGGCACAAAGGCAAGCAACAATGGGGGATGGCTAGCAAGAGATACTTGGAAAAAAAACAAGTAACAAGGCATGAAGGTGAGTAGCAAGGCACAATGATGAATAGCAAGGCAAAGCAAAGACAACAAAATTCAAAGAAAAAAAAACTTTAACTAAAATTAAAATCGACCACACAAATGCAAATGAAAACATGCAAATCCAAAATTCAAAACAAAAAATGTGAGAAGAGTAACAAAATAGACAAAACTCTTTTATACAAAATTCTAAGGTTTGTAGGAAGGAGCCATTGGAATGTGTTGCCTCCAACCTAACTTTAATTATCAAGGTGGTTAAACCATGAAACCCTAACTTGAATAAAGGGTCAAACCTTAATCGATTCTCAATTTTTTAAAAAAAATTAAAAAAACTAGTTTTCACATCTAGTTCTCACGCAAATGAAAACCAGTAGTTTGGTTTTCAATAAGGGTATCACACATGGTGATACCCTAAGGGGGTTAAAATAAGATACTCGACTAATGTTCGAGGATATTTGTGATACTCACCCAACACTAGTTTTTATCATGTGAAAATTGAATAAATGAAGTGCATTGTTTAGCTTGATATTGTTTTGGTGCATTATCATCTACATATCTATTTGTATTCTATTTTCATTTTTTATGTTTGTTTTGATTCCATGGGGGGGAAGCAAAGGTGAAAAAGGCTAGTGTGTCATTGTAAAACTATTCTTATTCTTGCAATGCAAATGATGAAAGTCAATTGGAGCTATCCACACATTCAATAAACTTGTCTTCCAACTTATCACATGGTGCTTCATTGTCAAGCATAAAGAATGACAACATTTCCACACTACCGTGGGCAAATCTTGTAATGAAGTTCATTAATAGCATGCTTGGAGGATTGCAAACAACAACAATTGTGGAGAATTTGGAAAGAGTTGATTTTCCACCTATGAAAAAAATGAAAAAAAAGGAAGTTAACTAAAAATGTCAAAAGATTTCTAAGTAACACAATTTCCATGGGCAAAATTGATCCATATGAATGGTGGAGTGGATCATGTTTGGTGCAAAATTTGTTCAACCATACAAAGTTGCAACATTGAAGATGCTACAAAAACAAACAATCTTGAAAAGTACCAAGGAAAAAGGAGGATGCTTAAGAACATGCCAAAAATCGAAATAAAGAAAGGAGAACCATATGTTTATAAGCGATGTTGACATTTGAAGAATGTGCCAATATTTGCTTCAACTAAAAGATCAACTATTCTTGAACGATGTTAGAACTTTTCAAGAAAATGTGCATGAAAGTGTCGACAATTTGCCATAACCTTGGCCAATTACTAAATACAACTCCATGGGAAAAAAATTTGTTTTTTGGGCTTGCCAAAAGTTGCCAAGAAACACTAATTTAATAATAAAGTTTGGATCATGGTTGAGTTTTTCCGCACAAGTAGATCCAAGAAGAAGGCTAATGATGTGATTTCTATTGCAAACTATTAAGCCCTTAGTTATGATGAGGTGAACATCATTGACACAGATGTGAATTAATGTGCATGCATATGTTGTGAGCAATTGGTACTTGACAATAATTACCATATCTAGATTAACATTATATTCTAATTTAAAAATATTATTGTGGTAGTCCAATAAGTCCAATTTATTGGTAGTATTTGAAGATTGCTTTCATTATTTTAGGATAATTTATATTGAGTTATTTTAGAAGGCAAGTAGGGGAAAAAAGTTCATGTTGATTTAAGAAAATATTGAGTATTCTTTTAGAAGGCAAGTTGGTAAGACATGGTGAAAAAATCTAGAAAAAAATAAGGTGACCCATGGATTTATGGGTGGTGGGGAACCTTTTGGGTGATTCATTTTCTCTATGTTGTTGCTAGAAAAGTTGGGAAGGAAAGATATATATATGTGGGAGTTTGTGGAATGAAAAATAAAAGTGTGTTCCAATGAAGGAAGATGCATATCATGATTTTTACAAGAAGATGTTTTTAGTTTTCTTTGATGCAAAAATTGTAGCTTTATGCTTTTGTTATTTTAAAATTATTTGTTAGACAATAATTAGAGCCATGCAAAACAACAATTGTGATGGAAGAAAGCTCACAAAGATGAAGCAATCTATATCTTCTAGTATAATTTGTAGCAACTCTGAAAAGTCCAAATGTGAAAATAACTACCTTCTTGCATCACAATGATTTTTTTTAATTTTTTTTTCCCCCCATGTTGTTGATTTTATTTTTTAGACAATACTTTTGCTTGAAAGTAGGCATATCATAGTAAATATCTTTTCTTGTGTTTTGTGTGTTTTCTTGCTTAATAACCCCCACTTTTGAGGAAGTCACTCCATTTTATTCCAAATGATGTGAAAAAAAAGGGTGTAACTTATTAAAATTTTAAAATAATTTATTTAAATGTAATTAAAGTGCCTATAATTCATTATGAAAATATATTTGAATTACACATAAAATGTTTATATATATATATATATATCATTGCATAACATATTTTTTAATGCCCTTTTATCCCAAATGCTTTTTAAAATATACAAGGAGTGAGTTCTTGGAGCCCTAGCTAAAATTCATTTGCGATTGGTGGGACCATAGAAATACAAAAGCATTAAATAATTGATAAATTTTCTAAATAGTTGCATTGTGCTAATATCTTGGTTAAATAGGGAAAAAATTAAATATATCCTTCCATTTTTTTATTACGACTATAACTATAGTTATGATTTTTGAAATTTAATACTAGCCTATTCCAATATTACTTAGGTATTTCATGATGACATTCTACCTCCATTGAAATGAAAAATCACATTTGAATATCATTTTGTAATTATAGGAGGTATAATTTAAAAATACAATAAAAATACATAGATAAATTAGAATAATAAAGTTTTTAAAGTTATAATATCTTGAAGGATTTTGGTTTCTTTTAGAGGATTGTTTTGAAGATCAAATTTTTTGCATGGCAAAATATTTGAGTTTCCGTAACTCTTCTTTTGCCTTAAGATACTTTTTTAATGTAAATGGCAAGGCAACAAGTGTGACACACCCCTTGTTCTTTTAGTTTGGTGAAGAAGTATGGAATTTTTTTGACATGGAGGTTCCCCAAGGTCAAGCTAAGGTTAATGCATATAGAACCAGTCAACAAAGTCATGAGTGAAGCTTATGGCTGTGATGAGTGCCTCCACAACACCCTACATGCAGTTAGAGTAAGGTCTATCTAAAAGCAGCCACACCAAACCCCCCAAATCTTCCTTAGATACATCCTAGTGCTACATATATTTTCAGTGCTCCTACCTGTACAACTATTATAATTATTCTCGAACCTTGTGCATTAAATGCTGAGTTTCAGCATTTCATACTGCTGATATGTAATAAAATTCCCTTACTTTCCGAATATCACTGAAACCAGGGGGTGAAAGCAGAGGTGATAAGGGGTTAAATACAGGATGACTTTACAGATAACTTTATTACATATTTCAATAAAATAGTTGATTTCTTGCCAGATTTTGCAACTTACAGTCAAAGAAAATAAAATAGGTATGGATTTTTATTTTTTTAATATCTAGGGACTAGTCTCCATGTGTAATAAGAGTAGCTCCACCAACAACATTGAACTAACCTGTATAATATATGTCCACATGTATTATTAGTGTTTGTAAGATTCATTCAACGTCGAAATGACTACTCTTGGTTGGCCGGCTATACCAATTGGCTCACATGGCTGTATTTAAAATATTATCTCTTTTTTTAATACTCTAGTTTCCAAGTTTATGGGTCTCGATTGAGAAAAATAATTAATAGACTTGTAATAGTTATGGGTGTACCAAATCAAGCTTTACATTTTTTTTTTGAGCTTGCTCTAGAGGGAAAAGGAGCATACAAAAAAGCTATGTATGAAGATCATGAATGTGGGCCGGAACTTTGAAATGTCTTTTAAGCTCGTTACCAAACATTATCGTTGCCTATTTTTTTGACAATCATATTATTTTTTCAAATTTTGTTTGTTTTGAGCAATCAGATCAACTATGGGATGCACCAAGCTGAGCTCTAAGAAAACCTTTGGAACTTGAGCATCAAAGGAGCAATGTCTTAGGACTTGAAGCTTTGGGTCCATATATAAGAGCTTAAGTGTTTGTCCACCGGCCTGTCTAAGTGTGTGTGTGTGTGTGTGTGCAAACAAGGATGAAAATCCATCCACAATAAGTACAATGCACGTTGAAGCAAATTGTAAACACAAGAAAGGAAAACCAAAACAATCAAAATAGTAGTAATGAAGTAGAAGACCTAATTGCTAAAATGAATGGCATTGAATATGTATAGAAATGCATATCATTCTCACTTAAACCTAAGCTTTTGGTGGTATTGGAGCTGGTCACATTTTTATTAAAAAAAACACACTGGTCCTGACTGACTCCTAAGACTCCCTCCATCCTTTCTTCCAACCTTCTTAAAAAGGTCTTTGTGAGAAGGTAAGGGCAATATCTGGCATAATGATCAAGGCATGCAAGTATGAGTGGGATAGAACATCATCATCATACTTGGCCTGGCCCACGCTATGTGCATGTGTGTGTGTGTGTGTGTGTGTGTGTGGGTATGCATTTTGCAAAACAAAATGCTCTATGACATTGTTGTCGAGGTTAGTACGATTCGATTATGATCTCTTAAGATTTCTCAACAGCAACCTTTCTGAAATGTCATGTCTCACTTGCAAACAATGAAAATTGAGAGAGTCGTATATGTGTGTGTGTGTGTGTATAAAAGGCAATTATTGAGTAGTAGCTTTTCAGGTTCAGCAAAAACTATATAATTTTTTTAAATGTCAAAATTAAGAAAAAAAATTAAGGTCCCTTCTTGCTGAAAATTTTAAAAATTATCGTTTACTTAAGTTGAATTTTTTTTTACCAGCACTTTTTATGAGCTTGACAGTGCAGCCATGTGAAAAAATTGCGTTATTTTGATCCAAGGTTTTTTATTTAATTAATTAATTAATTAAATTTGTGTATGCAATAAAAATCTAAAAAATGAACCCTGCTTTTCTTTTCAGTGCTTGATGGTATGCTAATGGTTAGTACAATATTTTCTGCACAGGAAAGGAAGTTTTGGAATCAAAATGTGTGCTAAGATATATGAAACGTTTGCGCAAAACATTGATGATGAAAAATATGTGAATATTTTTAAAATTTAAATATAATTTTTTTTTTCAAAATTTCTTTTTCCCCATCAAAATCAAAATTTCAAAATAAAATAATCATTTGACAATGAGATGCCAAACCTGAAAAGGTACTACAGTAACACCCCGATCTACACAAGAGAAAGGGAATTTTGGTGAAGGATGTGAGCAGGGAGGATAGGTACAATAATAACAACTGAGTTGGGCAAATTTCCCTTGGAATTGTGATGTGAGTGAGGAGGACTAGGAACTTGCCTTAGATGAAACATGGACCCTAGTTTTTAAAACCCTAATTTTTGGGTGGTTTGCTTCTAAATGTCACAATTATTGTTCCATCCTTTTAGATGTGTAAGCTAAAAACTTGCCATATTTTTATTGGCCTTGTTGCCTACCAAGAAGGCAAGGATATTGTGTTTAGATTCATTATAGAGTACATTAGCTTAAGGGATTTTGGCCCCCTTCGTAATAATAATAATAATAGGTATATTTTTTTATATGAGGATTTTTGAAACATGATCATTTGGCTTGTGTTGAAACTTGAGATTAGTTATAGAGTTATAATAATATGTTGAAGGATTTTGGTTTGTTTTACCGGATTTTTTAAATGATTAATAATATTTTTGCATGGTGAAATTATATTTGAGTTTCCATAATTCTTGCTGGGAATTTACCTTGGCAAACTGACTGAAGTCGGTAAATCAGCCAAGGGTCCTAAATGCAGGCAGTACAAAAGTATTGCTGCAATTTTTTTTCAGTGTCTGCCCATTGCCCCCCCATCCATCTGTGGATGCCCTTAAAAATATGATTTTGACCTATACAGAGGATTTTTCATGCAAAGAAAAAGACCAACCCAAATTTGCCAGATTTTTTAGATTAAATTTTTTCTCTCTCAAATTGGCAGATTTTTATGATAAGTTCCAGTAGATAGCCAAGAATATAGAAGGATTACAATTTTATTTTATTTTCCTACTTTCATATCTAGTATGTAGCCAAATTTGGCTATATATTTGGCTAAATTATTTTCTGGATAATCATCACCACTTTGGCTGCTACATAAAAAAAAAATCCCTTAAAAAAACAAACCCTGGTCTCTTCCTCTGCTGACCAGGGTTTGTTCTCTCCCACAAGAAAGAAAGAAACAACCATGATTTCCAAAGTGTGTGTAAAAGAGCAAAGCACTAGGGTACTACTATAGCCTAGGGCTGCAGCACCAGCAGTGTTACACGTGAAGCTTTGTACTTAGAGCATCTCCAGCTGTGCTCAGTATGCAACGCCGCAATATTATTTTTCACATCCAAGTTTAGTTATCTACTTTTTTTGCAACCCCACCCATAAAACTGAAACTGGGGATAGCAAATAGGTAAGGGGACTACTTGTAGCAAACCACCTGGACGAATCATTATGATAGACCAATCAGAAACACTGAGAAGCAGTCGGATCATATTTATTACATTCCTTTGTGCAGGTGCACACCGCTGCTGCTGCTGCGCGCTTTACCAGCCATCGCAAACTGGTGGTAAATTATGCTGATCCAAAAGGATTCTCCTGAGCCAAACCGGCATGTTTTGACTTTTCTTCATCCAATTTTTACTGTGCAGTCGGATCACTCACATTACGGAGGTGAGCACCGCTGGAGATGCTCTTCGTACTACTGACACAAGAGATTTGTACGTCAGATCATTTGTCAGGAGCAGAGAAGAACCCCAAGGGGGGAATTCAGAGTATCAAACCTCTGTGTGTGTGTCCTCTCTCCTCTGGGTTCAAGCTTTTTAGGCTCTGTCTTTGATCAGTGAGTGGGTTTAGGGTTTAGGGTTTCAACAACAACAAGAAGCCTTTGATCCTGTCCACAAATGCACTAGGGTTAAATTTGACTAATTCTTTGAGTACCTTTTTTTTTTTTTTTGGCACTATGAAACTGGTCATGCCTTAAAAATATTAATAGGGGCAACTTCATTAACATATGTCTGTCAAATAATTAATTTTTTTTATTTTTATGAAAAAAAAGAAAAAAAATTCCATGTCCAAAATAGAAAGAATACCTCAAATGTCACCCCCAAAAAATTCTTTGTTTCCCTTCACAAAATTTGGCTCTTTGAAATAAATAATCTTTAGCATCACTCTAGTTTTATGTCACCTAATGGAGCCAAATATGGATATCTGGCAATTTTTATTCTTTTTATTTTTCAAAATCTGGCAATTTAAAATCTCACAAAACACTTCATTTTCACTCTTCTTCTTTTTTGGAATTTCATTATTGGGCAAAATTTTGATATTGATAATTGTCTAGTGGGTATCACATTTTCAAAGATACCAGCCAGGCCCACATATCTAAAATCTTCTTGAGGCATGTGCTACTAGTTGGATCCTAGTATGTCAAAAAAAAAAAAAAAAAAAAAAATACCAAGCTGGTATAAATACCTTAATTTAATAGCAATAGTTCTGATTTTAAAATTTTATTACCTATCAAGACCAATATTGATTGGTATGGTATTTCACAATGACATTTTACCTTCATTGTAATGGGAAATTGCATTTTAATAATTTTCTACAATTTTGGGAGAAAGAAAAATTTAATATAGAAATACATGCATAAAAGTTGAGGAAAAAAATGTGCTTCTTGAGTTTCACTCTTGGTTTTCAAAATGTACTTAAATATGATATACACCTAATGCAAAATCAATGATAAATCATTTACATTTTCTTGATTTTTTGGTGCTTTCACATATGCATTGTTAGGTAGCACTAGCAATGATGTGGTATCCTTGTTGACAAGTGGTGTTAACTTGGTGTTATTGTTTCCAATATGTAAAATCCAATCTAGCCTAAATCCTAAATTTTAGGTTCTTCATATAATGTTACATAAAGAGGGTAGAAATGACTCTTTAACTCAATGTTATAAAACATATTTTTAGTGGAGGATTGAGGAGGCTCTAGATCCCCCTACTCAATTGCCACTTATTACCCTTTCTAGACCGACTCCAAAACTCACACCATTGAAACTCTATTACATTTAGGGAGCATTTGTAATCTTACAACGTAAACTTCATGAACCTTGTAGTTTGCAAAAGTTTTTTGGTTGATCTTCAATGTTTGATTTGAATTGAATTCCATTTTGCCTAACTTTATTTGCTTATTGTTTTTCTATAGCATGGACTTGTTTAGCACTACCATCCGTAACTAACAAGAGTGCAAAGAAGATGACTTTCTTTAAAAAAAATTGTGAGATCATATTGCAAACCCTCTCCTCAAATTTTAAACTAATCAAAATCAATATGCGTTATTACTTGTGTTTGATGTTTTAATTTGTCCACAACATCTTCAATCTCTAGTTTGTAATTTATCTTCAAATTGTAATCTATTTTCAAATTCCTTAATCAAGTGAATGTCAATAGACTTTTGTCAATGATTGAAATCTATGATAGTTGGACAAATGGGTTCATCTAACTTATAAATGTGTTCATCTATAGCTTCCACTATTTTCAAACCTAAATGCTAAATTAATAATGCAACGATTGAAATACATGATTTAATAGTTCTTTTAAACTATTGGCAAGAATGCAAGAATGTAATGAAATTGAAGATGGACATTCAAGAAATAAGTCCAAAGGTTAAAAAAATCACAAGTTGTGAATTCCACCATTGAAGTCCACTTAAGGAAGCTTTATTAACCAAATCAAGAACACAAAGAATTTTGGCATCAATTAAAACCAAAAAAGATGAACATGTTGCTATGTTGGACAAGGTGGATCCTTGAAACATGCAATATACAATCTATAAATAAATAAAAAGTGGCGATGAATGTAGGTTCTTCTCAACATCTATGAAATGGTCCAACCTAGAAAGACAAGTGGGCATTAATTTCAAGTGAATTCAAAAAAATCTTTGATTACATGTTAAGGACAATACACGATGAAAATTATTGAACATTGAATATTCAAGATAAGATAGCTCTTCATTTGCCTCATAACTTTGGCCATGGAATGTATGACATGATCTACGAGTTTATGAGGACTAGTCCAATTTTCAAGTCACCCCATGTTTGAAATCTAAAGGATGATAGAAATTACATATATAAATTAGGTGAACACACTCTCAAAGACATGATAAATTTGAATTACAACTCAATGTTTCAAGACATTGAAAAGTACAACCATATCTATAATGTTTGATGCAATATTGACAAAAGCTAGTTGTTCAATTCAAATGTTGTAAACATCAATGTTGCAAATGTTCAGGCAATTTCAAGTACATTACTTTTATATGATTATGTGACTCCAACACCATCCAATTGGTGAATTTTAGATATCCAACCAATTGCAAAGAATCCCATAAAACCTTATACCCATCTAATTGTTCACATTATTGTACAACCATGTACCCGCTTGATTGCCCACAATCCCATAAAGTTGGATAACTCCAATTATGTAGATCATTCATACACCCGAATCAATAATAATGGGAGTCCCCATAGTTCCATTAAGCCCAATCCCACCTTACACATTATCATCAAAGACCAAATATAATAAACAAGACACCTCACAACTTAGAAGGGCAATTAGTTGAAAGTATTGAAGTGAAATGCACTCATTCCTTAGTTCACAAGAGCATGGCAAAGGCTACCAACAAGGGAAGTACGATGTTAGTACAATTGATTAATCAAATACATGCCATCAACTTGGAGATTGAAAACAAGATATCAAGATCACAAGAATAGATGATAGAGATCTACAACTCAAGTATTTAAAAGCAAAAGATAATGTGATCAACACCACATAAACAAACTTGGAGAATATAATTGTTAGTTTAACTTATGTATTGAGTCGAACATTGGCAAGAGACAATAACATAATTTTATCAACAATTTTCAAGTGCCACATGATGACATTAACAATCCTCAAACACCTATTGGTACACACTTGAATACACCTATAGAAACCCACATCAATAATTTTCAAGCACCTATAATTATACATTTAAATAAACTTTCATAAGAAGATGATGTAGACAATGGCTATTAAAAATGGTTTAAATGATAATATCTAGTTCCTATTATATTTGAATTGTTATAAAACTTTGCTATAATCATTTGTAGAACTAGCATATTTTGCATCAACTATGACATAAATGAAAGAAACATGTTTTGAGTTTATTTCATTTTATTTCATGTGTAATTGTGTGACATTTTTTGGGTCCCAATTTAATACAAGGATTTACCAAATCATCAAAATGTGAATTTTGTGTTTTGTTTCATTACCTTTTTGATATTGATGGATAATTGCAACCACCATCACCCAAACATTGATACTTTATTTGTAAAACAATTATAAAATATGAAAATAAAATATGAACTTTGTGATTAGGAGCTTCGTGTCATTATTTTCACAAAGTAGGTTATAGGTGATAAGGGATACACAAATCAAATAATAATTTAAATGAAATTGAAGAATGCATTTGTGACTTGAAATTTCATGGAATTATTGACACACTATGGGTTACCACATTGAAAGAAAGAGCATTTCAAGAAGACATGGTCCAAATTCTTTGAGGTGTATTAAAATCTTGTTATAATGTCACATTTTTTTAAAAAAAATTACCTAGTTCTTTTTCACCATGCAAAGACACATTTATGGATTATTATGATGGAATCTAAAAATTTAATGGTCTAAAATATGGTACTTATGAAATATTTGACATTTTTTGTTATTAGTTTTGATGGGGATCAAAATATAAAGAAAAAAATGATTGTAATAAAGACTAGGTCCTTTTTGTCTTTAGTGGTAGACTGTAAAGGACTTTCATTTGACAATGCAAAAACATTATTTCCACAAAGTTACACATAATGTTACAAGTCCATAAACTCAAATGAAAATCCTTGAAAGGCTAGAAAATTACATAAATTCATAAATTCCATATCAAAATATAGTCCACAATTTCCACAAAGTTACATAGAATGTTGTAAGTCCATAAACTCAAATGAAACTCTTTGATTGTCTAAAACATTACCACATAGACTGTTACAAGTTTATAACTCAAATGAAGGACCTTGATTACATCCAAAACATTACCACAAAAATTATTGCAAGTTCATAAACCCAAATGAAAGTCCTTGGTAACAAAAAATATTACCACATAGACTACTACAAGTCCATAAACTCAAATGAAAATCTCTCACTATCCAAAACATTACCACAAAGATTCTTACAAGTCTATAACTCAAATGAAAATCCAACACTAACCACAATATTACCACAAAAGCTTTTGTAAGTCCACAAACTCAAAGTAAAGTCCTTAAATGTCCAAACCCGTACCACATAGACTCTTGCAAGTTCACAAGCTCAAATGAAAATCCATGATTGTCCACAACATTACCACATAAGCTCCTATGAATCCACAAACTCAATGTAAAACCCCTAAATGTCCAAAACAAT
>Ga0116227_10001618_pt1 | contig 50686 bp, 43 predicted proteins | sample S1TSphgellanicum_FD_89693 | JGI IMG/M metagenome (GOLD analysis project Ga0116227, IMG submission 89693) | Host-associated microbial communities from peat moss isolated from Minnesota, USA - S1T2_Fb - Sphagnum magellanicum MG | ecosystem: Host-associated > Plants > Peat moss > Unclassified...
ATTTGGCTGATGTTGGAACAACTGTTCCTGTATTTGTTCTTCCTGAGCATCAAGGAGTCTGGTTGCAGAGCTTTCTTCAATAGCAATGGCTGATCTCTGCTTCTCTTTCTGCTCAAAGCATCCTTATCTGGTTGAGCCCCTGGATAAGACTGTGGTACTTAATTGCCATGCAAAGGTAGTAGTACTCTCAATTGCTGTTTCACCAAAGGGAATGGCCTGCCTATGGGAAGGGAAGGGAGTATCCAATGCAATGCATTTTTCTGCTGCAGTTCCAAACGTTTTCTCTTGTGAGTCTCTCTCCTGAGAAGCTGCAGAACTTGCTTGAATACACTGTGAGGAAGATCAAACAATGTTGGAGTTGAGGAGGCTGCTTTTGAGTCCGTTGCCCCCATCATGGGAACTTGTAATGTTGATGATACACTAAATTCAGAAGATGCAGTGAACACTATCATGGAGCTGTTCATCAAAGGACATGAGGGGTTTGTGTTGGAAGGTGGGCCTCCACATCTTTTTGTAGGCATCCACAATATTCATGACTATGTCTATAGAGTTAGACATCAGGTTGGAGCAGCACCTAAGAAACATAATTGGGATGTGCTAAGGTAATGGAGGCAATTGTTCCTGGGACATATTGACAATCCGTTTGCAGCTGATGAATTGGTTCCCTGTTCTGTACGAGGAGCTTTGAAAACATCCAGAGTTCACATTTGCTATGTGGTGCAGTGAATGAGGTGTTTGAGATGGAAATTGTAGACTTTGGTGTTGTTGAGATGGGAACATAGTCAGGTCATCCTTGATATGTCAGAGGAAGGTGCAAGAGCTGGCAGTTGAGTGTTTCCTAGACATTTGAGTGTATGATTGGATAGATCGCAGATGTTTTCAGGGTCATATTCAAGAATACTGGAATCCTTCTTAATCTGAATCCAAATGGTATAGGGCCAGGGACCTTCATTGCCATATTTCAAAGCCCCTTGTCGCTTCCATTAGGGGTTTGATGCCAAATATCTTGCAAGTTAGATGTGAGAGAGAGTCTCCATGCAGTTTCAGGTGGGACCTAAATGTCTTGTTTCCCATTTTTTGATATCCTTCATCTGTGTTTGCGCAGCTGCAAAGTTTGCAATGTGTGGTGTATGTAAGAGAGCAAGTTGGAAAACGGCATGCTGATACCCTCTAGTTTAGCAAATATCAACATGCAAACCTCTGTATGCTGAGAAACTGAATTTCTTAAAAGCCTTAATTGACTCAGTCAGGTCACTGATAGAGAACCAAAATGGCCAGACTTTTGTGTGATGTTTGTGCAATGCCATTGAATCCAGGCCACAGCAAGGTGTTGGGCTTGTGTCATACTTGGTTTGCTGAAGGGTGGTCTCCTTTTGTCTTGCACTGGTGACTCCATACTGAAGATTTTAAGTTTTATCACTCCGTCTGTAGAAGTTGCATGGGCCCAGATTGGTCTATAGACTGTAAATTGCTGAGACTAGAAGTTTATTGCAAATGTTGTAATGTTGCTGGATAACGATTCTTAATGATATTATGCTGTCCAAGCAGGAGAAATATTTTGTAGTTGTACACAGATGTAGCTTGCCAGAGACACATAGTATATGCTGTTAGAGCAGTCGTGCAGGTTCAGGGTAGGTCATTGCTGCAACTTGGAAGAATCTGCAGATTGGATTTGTGATGGGCCTTGTAACCTGTTTCCGCTGGTCAAAGATTTTGATGTGTGCACAATAGTCCTTAGTTGAGGTGGAAGCATGGCAGTGTCGATGAAAACAAAAATAGTGGTGACATGAAGCTGACAGGTACCATGAAATCAGGTAGTAGAGGACATTAATTAACTAGGCATTGCACAAGACCATATCGTGTTCCAAAAGTACTAGTGTGAACCCTGTGCATAATGCACAGGTGTGTTATTTCAACAATGTTTGGTTGATGTTTTTGGTTTTTTAAAAAAACTTTTCTTTTCAAACAATTGTCCGTGGCCACTGTCCGTCCGGAGTCACTGTCACAGATAGACCACTGTCCGTCCAGAGTCAATGTCACAGACAGACCAAGTGAATTAATATATATGATTTAGATATTGTTCAATATTGCTCAAAAGGGAGTATTTAACCTCTTCTCCTCAAAGAGGTCAATCTGGCATTCAATTCATTAAACCATGAAACAAATTATCAAATCACAACCACATTGTCACATGTTAATTTTTCATCCATTCACATTTCCTTGGTTTTTGATGCATGCACCTTTAGTTTTAAATGAATTTTGAGTGCTTCCATCATGTTGTTTTGTTGATTAAATATTTCAAAAACCGATACCTTAAACTTGTAGTGCTTCTGCATTTGATTGGATTAAGTTTTTGTGAGCTGTTTTTCTTCAAAATATAAGGAATGGTAGGAATAAAAAATGCTTATGACTTTTTATTTGAACTTGTGACTTGTGCAAATAGCTTCAACCCCATTGCTACCATTGAATATGGTGAAAATGGGCTTCAGTTTGGACAAATCTATAACAAAATGGAAAATGTGTGAGTTAATTTGCATCATTTACAAAAAGGTGAATATGTTGTTAATTTAGTTAGACGTTACAATCTAGTAAAATCAAATGAAGATGTAATTTTGGCATTGATAGTAAGGTTCAAGGTTGTTCAAAACATGTTAACAATGTTGAAAATGAAGGGCATTTATGTGGCACAAAGCTCCGTGTTCATGTTTATATGAGCCATGGGAGGTAGAAAAGGTTGATCCTAAGCATTTAGCTTATGCTCCACCTACCAAAACCATAGTGGGTGAGGATGGTAATTGTGAGGTGTTATGAGATTGTGCACATGAACCCCTTCCACCACTAGGTGTAAAACATATTGGGGGTAACCTAGTTGATGATGGCATAAACAATGTGGCTATTATGAAATAAAAGATGCAAAATGTAGTTTCAAATATGTTGAATGAAATTGAAGGACAATTTGCATGTGACAATGGGTTTGACATTATAATATGCCATATTGGAATATGAAAAGAATAAGATTTATAAATCCACATTGGTAAATTCTTTCTTTTTTAAGGATATATTAACATGTGTGAAGAAACCAATGTATTTCAATAATTCAAAGGCTTATTTGAGAACTTTATGATATAGTAATACATGTTTGTTTGTTAAGCTTAGGCAATGAATATGGTGTTTAGTTTGTGTAGGATTCTATTAACAACCAAGTTAGCTCAAAGTAAAAGGGTGTTCAGAATTAAAGGTAGGTAAACTCACCTTAGTTTGCAATGCCACAAATAACAATATGTGGTGGTTCAAGAGAGTTTAGAAAATTAGGAGGGTTGGAACAAGATGGGGCATTTTAAAGCAACCCATCGATTTGAGGACTAAACCTAATGCTTTGACTAAGAAAGTAAGTGGGAACCATCTAATATGGTGTTGTTAAATTGTTTAATGAATCACAAGGTATTTTTCAAATTCAAGTACAACACAACTAATACTAATTGGGTGGACATAGATTCAATTATATATATTGTCACTATGATTTACGAAAAGAAAAATTGGACTAAAGTTCTTAGTATATGTATTATGCATAGTAGTTACGTTAAGGCATGAAAGTAATCATAACATGTAGCAATGATTAAATTATGACATATGGCTTCTTTGGATGAATTTGTAACTAATTATAATTTATAAATTAACTTGTTGCTTTGCTTTATTTGGGTTAATATTTTTTTCCTTTTCTTCTGAATTTTGTAGCAAAATTTGAGACTATGAACTCCTTATTTGATATTCTACACAATATTTCAAAAATCTTTGGTTCATCACCTATTCAATTATGGAGTTATGAAGCTTATTCACATCATTTCTTCTTCTTCTATGGGTTGATGATGTGCAAAATCTGAATGAACTTGTTTCTTCAAAGCACAATATGTACTTTGTTGAATGGGTATGTTGGATTTGAAGTGAAATTGTTTAAACATTTTTTTACATCTTGAATTTGTGTTGAGGGTTTTTATTAGGTTGTAATGTTGCCTAAGAATTGAAGTTGATGTATTATTTGTCTTGTGTAGGAATATATCAGGTTTGCTTAAAATCTAAAACTCATGTTATTAGATGTTGCTATGAAGGCCTTTTGCATCAATGACATCGATAAACATTGAGTTTGTTTAAAAACCTTTACTTTATGTGTTGCTATATGTAAAGTGCACTTTGTAATCAAGAATAAGATGTGTAAAAATTATTGTGCATGCATGGATGAATATTTTTATTCAATTTGCAATTTTTTTATGATGAGATTTAACATCATTTTTTTTGTGCATCTTTCAAAAAATCCATCCACACTGTTTTGACTATTAAATGACATTGTGTTCATTCAATGTTTTTTTATATCTTCTTTGTGACTAATTTGTCATTTTATTATTGAGATTTTTAGCCTTGGTTTGACTTTATGTTTAGAAGTCTATGCATTAGAATTGCCCTATGTACAATGTGAACTTATAGAATCAAACCTCAAGAAAATAGATTGTCCATTCCTCATTTGTCTTTATCTTGTATTCCTTTGAAAAATGTGTTCCTCTTTGATCAAGTACTAAAATTGAAATTTAAATAAATATAGGGCATCAAAATTTGATTAAAAAAATTACAATTAAATTTATGGTGACTTAAATATGTACATATTAAAAAAATAGATAATAATAAGGGGAAGGGGTCGGGGGGGAAAGTTCCCCACCTAATTCCCCAAACAATATTTGGTTTGACATAGGTGGTATGGAACTTTAACTAAGCCCCTTAGGTTTAAGGGTTAATATATGTCTCCCACAAGGTCATATTTCTTTGCATCCATGTAGAACCAACTTTTAAAAAGTTTTCAAATTATGAAAGGCATTTGTTAGGTTCTTTTTTAATTTGAAAAATAGTTTTTGGAATAGTTTTCTATAGGTGAAAGACACATGGCCCTTCAAATTTAAGGCGCGCTTGGGGTTCAAGCATCTATTGTGGTTTTTAAATGTAATTGACACATAGAAAAATCATATCTAACACATTTGGTTGCATTTAACATGATAATACTAAAAGTTGAAAGTCAAAAATATTTTTAAAAATTCAAAATTTTCCCCTTATGGATGATGCCCATAAAGTTTTGTTAAGGAATACAAAAAAACAAACTTAAATTACTTGGTGTATAAATATTTACATTTGTAAATTGGTTGGAAAAAGGTCAATTTTTTATTTGAAGCTTAAAGATGCATGTAATTTTTTTTATGGTCTAAAATGTGAAAGATTATGTATGGTTCATTCAAATCTTAACAAGGACTTATTGGGGTGGGCGGGGCGGTAAAGATTAATGTTGGCATGTTCAAGGTATTGGGTAGGTTTAGATCTAGGTGTTAGGTTAGGTTTTGGGTATCTAGAACAAAGCTTAAATTTTTTATTGAAACCAAATTTGGATTTTGATCATGAACTTGCATGTTGTTGAATTTGAAACCTAAACTTGAACTAGGTTACTATCACTTTTAAAACATGGTTAGGGTTTTCTACCCATATACACACAAAGGTTTTAAAAATAATAATAACTATACCTTGTTTTGTTTATTGTGACAATTCAATTTTTGGCAAACCTTATTAGATAAATTGTGGTGGTGTCAGCTGCATGTTACATCACTAAACTAAAAGAAGAAAATTGATTCTATCACCACATTCCATTTTAGTCCAAAATAGTTCAATGGACATGTTTTTAAATTCTAACTTAGTGAACTACCAAATGAACTAGTATCTAGATGACTATTAATGCATCAATTTCATCTTTATTGAATTAATTGCTTACTCATTGATCTTGCCCCTTCCCCCAAAAAATAAAATAAAATAAAATAAAATAATTTACCCCAATTTTTTCCTTCAATAATACCCCACTTTGTGATCATCTATTTAGATAAGTTATTAGTTTTAATTGGGGGCAATATAAATCAAATTGAACCTAGTCAAATTGTTTTTTTTAGAATTCTCTAGAACTAAAGGTTTTTAAAGTCCAAAAAAACCAACATCATAATTGTTTAGAAGATTTTATCAAAAAAAAACAAGAACCTAACAACATTCGTAAAGGCTTGCAATTGAACACATATGAATCTATAAACCATTTGAAAAAGTCAAGTGGGGTATTGTGCAGAATATTTGTGAAAATGTTTAAACAAGTTGTGCACACATAAGAATCCATAAGCCATTTGAAAAAGTCAAGTGGAGTATTGTGTGGAATATTTGCAAATGTGTTTTAAATTTTGTCAAAAGGATTATCATATTTTGATAGACCTAAATGAAAGCCTTCCATTCCACATCAAACGCATATTCTAGTTTGAAACCTCAAATGAAGTCCACTACTACTAAAGCATTGCCTGGATTTTTTGCCTTCGTATTTTCAGCAACATTACCTGTCTGAAGAAACCTGTTTTCTGCTTGCAATCGGGATCTTCTGCGGTGGAAGGTACTATAGCCAGGTTGTACGGGGATCTTCTAACCAGCGGAAGCTACCAGCCAGCCTGTCACTATTTCTAAAACATGAAAAAATCCCTCTGCTTTAAGGTGGAAAAGGATCTGGGTACACATGCTTCCGTGGTGATTTTCGACCTGTTCCCTCGGCCTCAGGCATAGATCTCAAATCATGGAAGGGCCTCTACTCACGCCCTTTCTCCTATACATTATCCCTGATGTATAATGCTTTTGTTGGCCTTGCCTATGTAGACAAGGATATAGTGTTGAGATTCATTATAGAATACTCTAACTTCAAGGGACTTTGGCTGTTATTTTGTAGGTTGTTCTTTCCTTAGTTGAACATGACTTTCATAGATTTAAAAAAAGACTTGCAATTTTTTTCCATCAACATAAAAAGACTTTTGAAATGTGTTTTAAATAAATAAATAAATAAATAAAGAAATATCTGCCTTTCATTATATATGTGTTTAAAATAAATGAAAATTTTCATGGCAAGGCCATTGTGTGACACGCACCTTGTTTGTCATGTTCCGATCTTATGCATTGCACATTTCTAGAATACCTAATATCCCCAAAGGATACCATTAACAATTTAACATTGGGGGCTAGGGTGGATTGAGGATTTTAAATATACCCCCCATTCCCTTCATTACTCACACGTCTCTTTGTTATAAAATAATAAGTACCTAATAATAAGCTCCACCACCCTTTCTATTTTTTTTTTCTTGTGATATTCCCAAGGTACCCAATGCCCAATACCCCCCTATGACAAGGGCTTTTTTTTTTCTTTTTTTTTCCCCTTTTTTTCCCCATTATTATGAAGTGGTGATGATCAATAGATCATCCATGAGACATAAGTGGAGCCAAATTTGGCTATAAACAGGATATGAAAGTAAAATTGGCTATAAAGAGGATATGAATTTTTTTTTAAAAATTCAAGCACCATTGACATTTTTGACTATGAATTGTAAAACCCAAATTTGAAAAATAATAAGAATAATAATCTGAAGAAAGAGGATATGAAAGTAAAAAGAAATTCAAACATCCTTCACATTTTTTTTACTATGTATGCTAGAACCAAAATAGATAAATCTTGCAAAATTCCCCAAAAATTTGTTGAAAGTTGGCTACTAGAAAAAAAACCCCCCTCCAATCCCCCCAAAAAAACCACTCACACACACACACATACAGAGTTAATTTAGCCATTTTTAGAAAAGAAAATAGCCAATTGGCTAAATTTAGCCAGAAAAAAAAAATCTGCTACCCTCGCTCCCAACGCCCCATTTTCTTTCAAATTAGAAAACGCAAGAGGAGGAAGAAGAAGAGCTCGAAGGTTCAACGTTCGAACCCCGGGACTGACACGGAATTCGTCGTGCAGCTCGTCGTACCCACGCGCATCTCAGTCTCAGCGAAGAAGGAGACGAAGAAGAAGAAGAAGAAGGGAAAGACAAGACAAGACAAGACAAGACAAGATTTTCCTCTCGACGAACTGGAGACAGAAGAGAACAGAGGAACAGGAGCATTTACTTGACAATATATGAATCTTAAAAGCGAACATGCGAGATCGACTACGACAAATCCCTGGAAACAGTAGCTTTTCACCATAGGCGGCGACAAAAGTGGAGGGCGGAAACGATCGTGAAGAAAGGCTTTGATGTGTTGTTGGGAGCAGCCAAGGTGATGGCGATGCGGCAGTTTGGTGGTGGTACCAGTAGTGGTGAGCAGCAGCAGCAGCAGCAGCAGTCTGGAGGTGGGTGTGATGGTGGTGGTCGAGAGCTTGTGTTGGCGGGGCCAGTGCAGATGGTTAGGGATGGGGAGAAGAACGAGAATAAGAACAAGAAGGAGCAGCTAGAGGAGTTGCTGGAAGAGGTGGCGAGGAGATGTTGTAGATGGCTAGTATCTAACTCTTGGGTTCTTGTCATCTTGTTAGTTTTTGCTACTATGGAAGCTAGGAGTGAGCTGCAGCATCTGCTCATGGCGGTGGAGCTCGTAGCTGCAGCTCTGTTGCAAAATGTAGTAGCTGCAGTTACTGTCGTGTGTTGCTTGATGAGCTTGGCTTTCATTTTCATGTTTGGAGTCTCGACTGGGTTGTGGTGGAGAGCACGACGTCAGAAGAAGACGGAGGAGAAGGAGGATTTGCAGTCGAAGATGCTGATGCAAATCGAGGATCAGCTGCCGCAAAGCTCCTCCTCCGAGGTCAAGAACAATCCGGTGTTCAGTCCCGCCGCCCGGGTGATGGTGAGCTTGAGTCCGATGGCAAGCGGCTTGCAAGTAGGGAACCTTGTGAAGCAGTACACGCTCAAGGAGATTGTGAGCATGACGAACAGCTTCGAAAAGGAACTGGGTCGCGGAGGACAAGGAATAGTGTATGCTGCCATGCTTCCTGCCATGCTTCCTGGTGAGCTTGAAGTCCCTGCAGCTGTGAAGAAGCTGCAAAGACCTAATGTGGGTTTTCTGGAGAATCCGGAGATGCCCATGCAGCAGCAGCAGGCAACGCTGGAAAAGGACTTTTGGGTGGAGCTCAGAACGATCTCGCGCTTGCACCATGGGAACTTGGTCGCCTTGCTTGGTTACTGCGTAGAAGGACAGGAGCTTTTTCTGATCTACGAGTTGATGTCTAACGGATCACTAGACCAACACCTACACGAATGTGATTCAGGAGCAGCAGCGGCCACATTCCTGGACTGGAAGGCGAGGATCCGTGTAGCCATCGAGGTTGCGCAAGGACTGGAGTATCTCCATCGCCACGCACATCCTACTCTGGTGCACAGAGACATCAAGTCCAGTAATATTCTCTTCGACGACGACATGGAAGCGAAGATCGCGGACTTCGGTCTCAGTAAAGCTCTCATTCTAGGGCATGACCCTACTGCCTCTCACAGACTGCGTGGAACCGCCGGCTATGTCGATCCCCACTACTTGAGAACTGGGCAAGCGGTGGACAAGAACGATGTCTACAGCTATGGGGTTTTGTTGCTGGAGCTCATCACTGGAAGAAGAGCCATTCAGAAGAAACTGAGCTTGGTCACTTGGTGCAAGGAGTTTCTGACCAGTGATCAGTCTCTTCTGCCTGTGCTGCTGCCCAGGATGGTCGACAGAGGGATCCTACCTGCTGAGTACTCACTGGAGCAGCTGCAGAATGTGGTGAAGGTGGCAAGAGCTTGCTTGGATGACAACCCCGAGAGAAGACCTAGCATGAAGGAGGTTCTCATTGCCCTCTACAACTCTGAATCCAAAGATGTCTCCAGCTCTGACTTCAGCTTTGAGGTAGGGTACTACTCTCCCTCTCCTCTCCTTCAAAGAACAATGCTCCTGCGGCTACGGAGCAGCATCTGTTTCTCATAGAAGAGCAATCTGCAAGAGATCCAAGCTTTCTGGTATCCTGGCTTGCTTTTCTTTGTGAATTTCCAATGGATTTTGTGCATCATAACATCAGAAAAACATGAGTTCAGCCATGAGTCTTCAGCCTCCTTCAGGGTTTTAGACTGAGCTGTGAAGATGTGAAGAGCTTCATGAGCATCATCAGATTGAACATGAGTTCAGCCATGAGTCTTCAGCCACCTTCAGGGTTTTAGACTGAGCTGTGAAAATGTGAAGAGCTCCATGAGCAACATCAGATTGAACATGAGTTCAGCCATGAGTCATCAGTGTCTTCAGGGTTTTAGACTGAGTTGTGAAGATGTGAAGAGCTCCATCAGCATCATCACTGCAAAAACAAGCAACAGCATTGGAAACAAGTTGTGGAATTCTTCTTGGACCTTTGTTATTGGGGTTTGTTGTATTCTTCTTCTCCTCAAGAAAAAAGCTTCAAAACCCAAATCTGAAAATTGTTTCTTCTCCTTGTTCAATTGGGAAGCATTTATTATTGAAGCATGAATAACCGTTCTGCAGCCTTCAGGTTGTTAGACTGAGCTGTGAAGAAGATGAGCTCCATGAACGAGGATTGTCTCAACAATCATTGAATGAAGATTGTGGTATTCTTGGACTCTTCATTATTAGGTTTTGTATTCTTTCCTTCAAGAAAAAGCTTCAAAGCTGACCTGAGAAGAATTTTCCCTCCTGGTGCAGTTAAGAAGGATTGAAGCGGGTGCCTCATCCTTCAGGGTTGTTAGACCAAGCTGTGAAGATGCAAGGTCACAAGCATCACCACCACAAGCATTGGAAGTTGTGGAATCTTGGACCTTTGTTATTAGGCTTTGTATTCTTTCAAGAAAAGCTGCAAAACCAATCTCAGAAGAATGTTTCTTCTGGTTCAGTTAGGAAGCATCAAAGTGTGGCTCTTCCTTCAGGTGAGACTGAGCTGTGAAGATGCTATGAGCTCATGAGCATCATTGTGACAAGCACTGAAGCTTGTAGGATTCTTGGACCCTTGGTTATTAGGCTTTGTATCCTTTCCTTCAAGAAAAGCTTGAAAACCAATCTGAGAAGAATTGCTTCTTCTTGTTCAGTTTAGGAAGGATTGAAGCATCACCTCTTACTGAGCTGTGAAGATGAGAGAACTCACAAGCATCACTGCAACAAGCATTGGATGGAAGTTGTGGAATTCTTCTTGGACCTTTGTTATTAGGGTTTTTTGTCTTTCCTTCAAGAAAAAGCTTTATTCAGAAAGACCAAACCTGTCATAAACTGTTGCAAATAGTAGCAGAGAGTGCTTGTCTGAGAGAGCTTGCGAATTGGGAATGGCATGAGAAGTTTCAAAGGCTTCTTCATTCACCCAGTACTTGAATATGTTTGAAAAGATACCAATTATGGTTAGATGCAAGCTCTGAACCATTTAAGTGTTTGTATTCTTTAATGCATGTCAGGAATGCTTGTGTCCATTCCTGACATGCGTGTGTGCCTTCCTGACATGCTTGTGTGCACATGTTCCTGAAATTCAGAAGCTTTGGACTTGCTGTATTTTCAGGGCCCTCCAGTAGTGGAGGATGATCGACTCAGTAATGGAGGACGACAGTACTCACTGACTAATGGTCCCAGTTTGCACAGTCACAGTGCTGCATTGTCACCGAGAAGCTTTAGAAGGGGGTAAGAGTTTCTCATACTCAATGAGATCAATTTTCTCTCCAAGATGCTGTTCAAACATTAAAACCATTGGGAATTTGTTTGTAAGTGGTCTAGTTCTCATGAGAATCATGTTTTGTCAGCTTAGTTGAGTGGATGGCTCTGTAAGAGAGCTGAAATTGCTTTTGTGAGCTATGCTGGAGGGGCTTTTTTTTGCATGTGTCTGAGTATGCTCTTTTTTTTTGCAATTGCAGGGATTCATCTTATGAGATAAAAGAGAATACCATCATTGTCAAAGCCATGGTTGACAATTTGAAAATTGCAATGAGGTGTAAGATATGGCCAACTCCAAAGAACTTCGGTCTTAACAAGGTTGAGGTAACGTCAAATGGAGCTTTTCTGTGGAAAAAGGGCCTTTGGTGGTACAACGCAAGAAGCTCACGGGAATTCACTGTGGATGACCACATTATGCTTGTTGCTGAGTGGCATGTCACTTTGAGAACAAGTCGTACTGGATTAGCTCCATCAGATCCTCGCCGCTCTCAAGGTCCATTTTGTGTCGAGTATTTAGCACTCAAGGACATTGATGGCAACCCATTGATTGAATATCATGGTGACCGATCACCCCTCCATCCAGTTTCCAATGTGACTACTTCACTGCAGAAGAAGCGCCAACAACATGAAATCTGCAAGCCTGTGGTCCACAAATACAATTGTTGCCAAAACTGGAATGTGATATCCGATGTGTTAGATGGTAAGTGTGTTTTTTCTTTGGGTCACAAAGATTAAGATAATTGGGAGTTTTTGAAGGGGTTTTCAGGTTTTAGGGTTCTTAATCAAAGGGTCTTAATGGGTTCATCATGTCTATTGTAAAATTGTGATCTGTTTTGTGTCATGTTTTTGCCCATAGATTGGAAATCTTCAACATGGCAGATTAATGAAATTCATTTCTTCTTTTTGTGACAGAAAGTACCTGATGATTTGAGGCTTTGAAGCTCCCTTGTCCATATTCACTAACCTTCCAAATCTACAAATGAGAGATCCTGCCATTCCTAGTACTTGGCACTTCAGGAAGTCAATGATCTACAGTAGCCCACAGCAATTATTAGTGGACACTTGAGGTGGAAAGCTTTGAAGAAGCTGGGAAATTCAGCTGATTCATGTACATGTGTGTGGGTTTGTTTGGAGTTTCTTGGCATTTCCAATACTCAGCTACAAGCACCAGCATCGGTACCCTGGACATACAGACCAGTAACAAAGTTTCTTGTACATACAATGATGAGGGATAAGTCGTTGGCCTTTGGCAATGTTGGGGTTCACTAGAATTCCACCAAAGCAGAAAAGGTGGGCCTTATTTCTCAAATCAAGAAACAAGCCCTTTGATAATTGGACATGGTGAAAACACATGGTATCTATTATCTCAAGATGTTTCATGGGATGATTCATTGTTGCTTTGTTGATGGTTCACTGATGGTTTCTTCATCACAGGGGACATGGACACACAGCATCATGATCAAGAGGCTTCGGAGCAAGCACCTTTGAGAACTACAACTTCCACTATGGGCTAAAAGCTAATTGTATTGTGGTAAGGGAGGTTCAAACCTGAGAGCCTCATGTGGGTTGGTGGAAGAGAGTCAAGGCAGCAGCCAAGATGACCAAGAACTGTGGGAGGTTTGAACCTGAGAACTTCACTCAGTTTGAGGGAAGAGAGCCAAGGCGAGCAACCAAGAATGGTGAGAGGTTTGAGAATGGTAGGAGGTTCATGGGTTTGACCTCCCCTTTTATGTGAAGATTGTATGACTATTGTGTGTTCCTCTTTCTGACAATTATATCTTTCCCCAGCTTTGTTGTCTCCAACACAGGAGATGACTGACATATCTCCCATGGGAGGGAGATAGGAAACCTAAAACAGAGAACAATTGTAAAATCTTTATGAACCTGAGGTGGTTTTACAATGTATATTTGGTAGTTTCCACCCCCTTAACTCCAGGGCAGGAAACACTCCACCAGGGGAGCTTTTTGTTGGCATATTTGTCAAGAGTACTATGCAGGAAAAATATGTGTAAGTATTGGACCTAAATGTTATGCGCTCAAATGTGAAGTATGGTGCACAAAAGTCCAAACATAATTCTCAAATGTGAAGTATTGGACATACAATTGGCCATACTGTTGTATGTTTGCAGATTGATAAAGGTGAGAAGAATGCAAAGGACTTGAAATGGCAGTGACTTGGAGGCCCATTTTTTGTCTTTCCATTTTTGACTGTGCATTGCTGTTTTTTGAAGTATGAAGTTTTGCTATTCCCAAATTTGGTATTGGTGAAGTAGACCTCTATTAGCAAGGGAAGAGTTGAATTTGACATGAAATAATAAGCTCTTTGTTGCTCAGATCTTTTGGCATCTATTGGTGGATTTTCAAGGGATTTTCAAAGTCAGATGCATCAAGAGTGGATCTGTCAACCCACCTACTCTGTGAACCTAAAGACTGGAAGATGACAATAAGCCATTCTTGAAACTTAAAAGAATAACAAACAGCTTGCTGCAAACCAATGTCCTGCAATGAATTGATACTACATTCAACATTTCTTTTGCTACTACAGAAATCTTAGCTGCAATGCTTTTTATGATTTGTACAGGATGATGTTTAAACCAGGACTTGCAAACTGGCTTGGAGTGCATTTGTTTCAGAAATATTCTGAAACTTGAAAGAGACAAGATTTCCACCTACCCAACAACCATCAATACAGAATCCTCTTTGTTACAGTCATACTGCACTTCACTGTCACCTTTCTTCTGCATCCCACTGCCACCTTTCTTTGAACTCTGCACATCCTCCCTGATGGATATGATGATAGATACCTGGAGGACTTCTCCATCTTCTCCATCCTTTTGGGTCTTTGCCTTTTGTTCCAATCGTTGGTACTTAGTCTATCTGTGTCTACTACATCTTTCTCAATACTGATCTCACCCTCAAAGTGTGAATCCTGACCTCCTGATAAGCTATCTGCCAGCTTTGAAGCCTCAAGGGCAGCAGCTGGTTCCTTGATCATTTCCTCAATCATCATTGAGGGTGTCCAAGAAGACTTTTTTTTCTGAATTTCTGGATCCTGTAGTGAGATTGCAGTGTGTGGATTGTTTGCTGGTTTGAGAACGGTTTTGGGTGATTTCAGATTTCCATTTTTGGAATTCCTTGCTCGCTTCAACAATTGACCTGTTTTCAGCACAGTGTAACCCAAATGACTCTGTGAACCCACAATCTGTTGTTGTTCAAAGTGTCGTTGTTTATGGCGGCTGCTTGCTGTTGGACTCATGAACCTGGGGATGGAGGCTTTGAGGGAATCTACCAAAGTTTGGGGACATGTTTTGGAAGATGGAGTGAAGAAACTGGCCTGAACTGGCAGATTTCTGCTACCAACAGGCTGATCTGAATTTCCTTGTATGGTTTGTGAGAGCAACACTTTCCTTTCTTCCATAAGTGCCTCGATGGTCTTGATACTTGCTCGTAAGCTCTGGCATTCATCGTTGTGAATGTTCATCAGCCTGTAAAGCTCCGCAATCACTGCTGCTTTTTCTCTCTTTCTTTTCTGCACCATTTGCATGAGGAAAATACGGTAAACAATGAGATCTCATTCATGCTCGCTTTCCTACAAAACTCCAGCAGTTTCTTTGAAAACCATTGCTTCTCTCAACAAGAAGTTATTATGGCAAGTTTACAGGGGAGACACCCTGTAGCAGCAGCAGCAGCTCATAAGAGAGCAAACAGTTCCTTCAACATTTGACATACCTGAGAAATTTCACAACCAAGATGTGTCCCTCGTGCCCGCGAGGCAAAACTCAGCGAGCATACTGTCTCCCTGATGTCCTTCACCTTGGGACTCACATGCACCAGCATCAAGGTTTTTGATTGGGCACCTGAACAGCAAAATGCCAGCATGAAATGCCAAAATCATCTACAATTTCACCGACAGAGTGCAAGATGAGAGACATGTTCTCACTCCCTGAAGCTGCAAAGCTTTGCCCATGGAGTCATTGTGAAACATTTTCACTCCCCTTGAGGTGCAAAGGTGTCCATGGACTCATATACCATTTCAAGAGTGGATAGCATTCAAGTCCAATTTGTGATGTTGTATCCAAGAGAAACAAAAGACACCAAGCTAAAAACAGTGTGACAAAGCTTACTTACGTACCAAGAGAATCACGCAATAGTTGGGTAAGTTTGCTGTTTCTGCAACCCAAGATGAAGGCAATGAAAACCCATCAGATCAGATGTGCAACAGGACCACTGTCAGGTGAGGTTTCACACAAGCTTGATGAATGTTCTTGAGACTGTGACCTACCCTCCAAAATGATGCTGAATCCTATGATAATGTTTATATCAAAGGTGCACATCCATACCGATATGGCACATGTGGCTGCTTTCTCTGGAGAGCACTAATGACATCACCCAAGGCAGACAATGACACATTGATTGCTTTCCCTTCCTCAAGGGTGATCCCTCGTGCATTTGTCTTCGACAAGCGTTCACTGCCACCAAGGTCCACCAGCCAGAGCTTGCTTGTCGTCGCAAACTTGTGATTCTCTAGCACATATGTGCATGTTATTGTGATCCGCAACAAACTGCAGAAAAACTAAAACCCATGTTTTAGACATTCTTCTCTAGCGCATTTTGGAAATGTAGAGAAGAGCCAAATTGAGACCATACTGAAGGACTGCAGCACAGACTTCAGGATGTGCAAGAGTGGAATTGTGGCAAATTACCAGTGAGATCTGCTAGAAGTCTCATTGGCATTAGTGCAGGAAGTGGATCTGCTTTGACTTCCTTGCTGGTATAAATTGCCAGCTTCTTTAGCATCCAAAATGGGCATTTCAGTCAAGTTATCCACATCTATGCAGCCATCCGAAGCCATCTGTATTGAAAGACTGCAAGAGAATCAAGCAGTGCCCAAATCTGTAAGCTCAATTTCTCCCAGAGAAAAACTTCATTGAGTCTAAAATAGCTTTGAGTAAGTATGATACTGAAACATCTAGCACCATATCTACAAGGGAGAGAAATCTACTAACCATTTGGACGAAGGATAGTCAGTGCACTGTGTACTACTATGGCATACAAGCAAATCATGGAGTCTTCCTTTGTAGACTTCCAGCATGCTTAATGAGAAGGTGTATGACACAGTGTTGTCAAAACAAGCTTCTTCAAATAGTCGCTGTAGGGTGCGTGGAACAACACCCGGTTGATCCTTATTGCCTTCCTGCATGCATCACACAGATCTTTAATCTGTCACTCACAACAAGCATAGGTGACACACCACCACAACACTAACATGGCAAGTGTGATCTTACACCCTATTTGAGTATGTGAAATTTAAGATATTCCCATGGAAAAAAATAGCACAAAAAGCAAGCAAAATGTCTTGACACAAAGACAATGTCTCTGAGGGGCAGGAAGAAGAAATACCATAGTGAAAGTTTTACCGGTGCCAGTCTGACCATATGCAAAAATGCAGACGTTGTGGCCATCTAAAGCAGATCGGATAATTGGCTCCACCTCCAAGAAGACATCATCTGCCCTTTGAAAGTGAAATCGAAAACTTGAGGTCAGGCACCCAGTTCACCAGAAATGCGGCATTTGTTTGTTTGGTTGTTTGTCTTTTTGTTCAGTCACAGTGAACTGTTTGTTTGCTAATGGCCATTTTGCAAATTGGCTTAACTAAGGCCTGAGATTTATATTGGTTTCTTCTTGTGAACATCAAATTGTAAACTCACCTTGCACAGAACTTGGCAGAAAGACTTTGTCAAACTGGAAATCTTTCCGGCAACTCACAACTTTGATGGTATCTGTTCCTGGGGTAGTGGTGAGGTGACCCACTCGAGCATTCCTCTCATTTGAAAGTAATGGACGCACCCTACAAAACACCCGAATGTTGCCTGGCAATGGAGGCAACCATCTGGATTTGTGAGCTTCCACAGAGAGACAAGAAACAACCTTCCAAGTTCTAAAGCTCCAAAGCAATGCATTTTGTGAACTTCAGTGCTGGTTGTCAGGAGCAGCCTGTTTGCCTACTACTCTGAAATTCCTTCGAAGTGATACAAGGTTGGCCGGTTACAGGGGAACAAATGCCAGCAGCAACAACAATAGTTGATCCCTCATACCTTTGAGGTCCAACACTCGGCTTAGAATTTGGCAACGATGGGAATTTGACACTCTGAGAGCTGTTTTCAACACCAGTAGTTCACCTGCATGGAAAACAACAAAAAACCATGATGGAAATCCATTTTCTTGCCTCTGGAAAAAAGAAAGAGAGGGCCATCTCATCATTACTTCAAGCTGGAAGAAGAAACTCTTGATCCAATTTCCATCAGAACCATAAATGTAGCAATTCTTTGTTGGTTGTTGTCCCTTGTGCTTCTTTGAAAACTAAACCGGAATAATTTTCTCAACCACCAAACAGTGTTGGTTGAGAAAGGGCACAAGAGGAAAAAAGAATGAGAAACCTTCAAATGGTTGCAGAGAAGGGACAAGAAAAACAATAATGAGAAAGACACCAACCTTCAAGGCCTGCAACAACTTTGTCATGATGCTGGTCATGGCGCCGCCTTGCTGGTGTGTAGGAAGCGGGATCTGCTGAGCTACTACTGCCACTGCTGCTACTACTAGAGGCAGAGGAAGACATATCCGTCGATCGAAGAATTTGTCGTACTGATTCAGCCCATGCAGGGGTTAGCTCTGGCTTCACATCCAAGAGTGAGTCTATTGCCTCTGCCAAACAAGTTCGTTCTTCTTCTGCATCATCTTCAGGATCTTCTGCATCATCATCTTCCTCATCATCATCAACATCATTATCATCATAGGAAGTCATCTTCATCGCCAATTCGCAATCCAGTACCTGCACAATCAATCAAATGTTTCCTTACATGAATGGGGCAACGCAACTCTTCTTTAACATAGACAACCATTTCTACAGAGGGTTGAGAAAGCAACTTCATGCCAAAAAGTTGCACAATACGGCGGAGCCTGGACGTGCATGAAGAAGATGCTGCTGCTATTGCCGCTGCTCTCGAAACCATGAATTCATGGCCAAATTCATTCCATCCAAATGACAAACAACGGGGCACATAGCATATCGTAGCCTAGCAAAGCACACAGCCCAGCAGACTGCTTCCTTCCTTTTGTCAGAAGAAGAAAACCTCTGATATCAAAACAGTCTGACTTCCTTCCTAATTCAATAATGAAAACCTTGCAATGTCTTCTGAAAAAGAAAAACATTCTTTCTGTTGTTGGGTCAAGAACTTTTTTCTTTTCTTCTCTTTCTTCCATAGAAACTAAATCTGCAGTTGGGTGTTCTTCTGATCTACTAAACTATTTGCGCAAGAGCTCCTATACTGTCAAATCACTCATCTCCAACTCACATTTGATAACACCCGACAACCATTCAAGCAAAGTCCGATTGATTACCTTCAAGTCCGACGACAAGAACATTGAAGAAGAAAACTCAATACATCCCCACCCACCAGCTCATACTAGTATTCCCGTGTAGAGAAGCAAAGCAGTCTGCCTGCATTACCATTAGAACTAGAACCTCAAAACCCATTCCCCAGTAAAGGAAGGAGAACGAGAACAAGAACAAGAAAATAAGACTAAACCCAGTACTTCTCCAAATGCCAGCAGAGAGAGAAGACTCGAAATCACTTGTCGATGAGAAAGAAGTGGAAGAAGGGAGAAGAAGAAGGAGGAGGAAGAAGAAGAAGAAGTACTGGAGAAGATGTGAGAAAGAAGTTCCGTGACAGAATCAGTGAATGGCGAGCACCACCAACCAGCAAACGAAAGGAAACAATCTCTCTTTTGCCAGAAGAGAAATTAAAACTCTCCCGCTCTTTCTTCACAACCACTGAAGCTTTACCGACTGATTACGGAACTGATGTTGCATTACGACAGCAAATGTAAATGTCTGTCGCTGCCGGTTTTGTCAATCCCCAGGACAACACCAGCTAGCAACAGCAGCAGCAGCAGCAGAAGACGAGCGACAACGACGAGAGCGTGCGCAGCGCGGCAGCCGCTGCAGCGCCGCAGCAGCGGCAGCGACGGGAGGAAGAAGACGTAGTAAAAAAGAGTGTGTAAAAAGTAAATCGGCCTCACTTACTTACTTACTTACTTACCCCACTCTTTTTCTTTCTTACTTACTTACTTAACTTTTTCACCCGACTGTAAAAAGCGTGGAGTTAAAAAGTAATTAGTGCTCTTTTTAACCCAGACCAGGGTTAAAGTAACCCTGGCAGGTTAAACAACAACACATGTCTCTCTGCTGCATAATTATTTAATAAATTGTTTTTGGTTGAAAATAGAATACTTTCAGAACATTCTTTGAAGCTTCTTCAATTTCCTTCATAAAAATTATTGGTTTTTAAAGAAAAAAAAAAATTGGAAATTTTTTTTAATAAAATTTTCTGAAAATAATATAATTAGTGTCGAAGTTGCCAAGGTATTGTGGTATAATTTTTTTCAGTCTTTGAATCTCAAGTTGTAACCTTAGTTAAGTAAGCTTTTGTGTGTCAAATTTGATCATTTTAGTGTCAATTTTTTTAATAAAATTTGAGTAATTATTTGAGCAAATAAATGAGGGAAGTGTAGTTAGAAGGATGTTTATCATCATATACTTCATTTAACTTTGAAGTTTCAATCAAAACCCAAAACTCGATCAAGTGATACCTCCATATGAAAATGTGTATATTTGAGAACCAAGCAAGCGCCTAGATCATTTTATATATAGATTTTTAAAGCATGAATCTAAACCTTTCATGAATAAGTATTCAATCTCAGAATAATTGAACACGAATAAGGATTTGTGTTACAAGACATGAACAACTTCATAAACGATTTTTTTAAGGCATTGTCACTTCGTTGTATGCTTTCATGGGTGAACATAACTAATCTCTCCAAACAAAAACATAACCCTTCTCCTTGGAAACTTGACTTATTTAAGGCATTGCAACTCAATTGTGTTTGGGGGTGGGGGGGGGGAGACCGGGGGGAGTGCAATGTTGTGAGTTAACCACCACCCATGGTTAACCATGGGACAAAATACGAAGAAAAAATTGTTTCCTACCCACTTATCGTTCCTCATGCACGGTGAGCTGGTGGGTGTGCTTGTTCACTCCGGGCCCAATAAAAGAAGGCTATATAATAAGCACTTGGAGTAAAGACCGGAGAAAACTAACCTCAACACTTGAGTCAACAAAGTCGAAGTAAGGAGAGAGGACGTCATGTGGCTTCTGAAATTTCACCATTAAAGTCATGGAAAAAGTCATGGAAAAAATCATGAAAACATGTCATAAAATCATTAGAAACCTAATTTATTTATTTTTTAATTTTTTTTGAAGCTTTGCCCACCACAATGTATAAACAACAATATTAATTTCTATCTTTGTTTGTTGCAAAAAGGTCTCCTTTGTTGTTGTTTCCTTAGAAACAATGTTGGGGACTTGGAGGTAAAGTTAAATTCATATTCTTAAATTGAACATTACCAAAAGCATTTAGTAAGTTCAAATCGTGGAATAGACCTAATCATTCTTAATAGAAGTGGTGATTATTAGTTCATATAGCACTAATAATTAGTATTTTTTTAAAAGTGATTGGGATAAATGGGAAAGATGGGTGGAAAGATGGGTGATTAGTACATTAATAATGTCTCATTATTATAAAAAAAAATTTAATCACCCAAATTCAACTAAAACTTATTAACTTGATTCGACTACCATAGTACCTTGGCCATTTCAACACATGTTCGTCGAATAATTAATTAATTTTGAAATTTTCATTTCAACAAATAGAATATTCCTAAATATTCATTATTATCCTTCACAATATTTTTTTGATTTGGAAGAAACAATTTTTGAAAATTTCAACATTTTTGAAAAATAATATATTAGTGTCGAATTGGCCAAGGTACTAGGGTATAGATTCAAGTTTATACATATAAGCTAATCCTTTTAGTTTGAATCTCACTTTGATCCTAAGTGTATCACTCATCTTACCTTCTTGAACTATCCATAAAGTTGGGCAAAGTGAGGACTAGTCCTCAAAACTAAGGACAAAGTCCTAAAAATAAGTGCCCATTGTCACATTTCTAACCACACTATGAACTCATTACACATTACCTTAAAGCCTATCTAGTGCCAGGTTAACTAGGTTAGGCCTACTTACATACCATGGACTACCTACCTACCTACTCATAGCCCACTTGCCTACCTACCTACCTACCCAAGATCAAACTATTTACCTATGGATGTTATCTACATACCTACCCATGGATTACTTACCTAGGATAACCCTGGGTTAAACCCTAATCCCTAAAACCCTAAAACCTAAACCCTCATACCCTAATGGGGCTACATAAGGTTGTCCTAGGGATTACTTAAAGGCTATCTAAGGTCTATTTTTAAAATAACATAAGGTTCCTCTAAGGGGTGTTATAAAGGGACTTCTTAAGTTAAGGGATATCTAGGGATCGATCATTTATGGGGTTACATAAGGAGACTATTTAAGAGGTTGATTAGGGGATATTTAGGGGATTACCTAAGGTCCTAGGAAACTCAAAGTCTTTTTTTCTTGGGTTTTCCTTGACTTTGAGAATAGTTCTATTAATTAATAAATAAATAAATAATTTAATTTAATTAAGTAAATAGTTTATTTGTGCATTTACATTAACCCTCCCAAACAAACCATGGGAAAGCCATCCAACAACAAATGAGAAGAACTCCCCATCCCATGAGAAGAACTCTGACATAATAATTAAGCCCAAGTCAACTGAAATAGTATTGGGATGGGTGACCTTACACAATGGTTACTTTAGACTTGGACCTTTTGGCTCAGGGAATGGGCCCACTAGCTAGCTAACTAGGAGAATTAATACATCAGTAACCACTGACTTTTACCACAGTTAGTTCTAGTTCTAGTTCTACTACTACTACTACTACACCCAAGTTGGAGTTGCCTCTCTCTACTGACAATTTATTATTAGTGTTATTATGGCCTTCTGTATAACAATAATTGATATTCATGACTTTGTTGTGCCAATTTCAGAGTGGGTCAGGGACCACACCCACTAGACCCATACAAAGAGGCTGGTCACAAATTCCTCTTCATAATTTCAAGGCCTTCTTCATTCATTCATTCATCCATTCACACATACAAATTAACCTTCATTCATCCATTCACCCATACAAATCATCCATTCACACATACAAATTAACCTTCATTCATCCATTCACACATACAAATTAACCTTCCTTCATCCATTCACACATACAAATTAACCTTCATTCATCCATTCACACAAACAAATTAACCTTCATTCATCCATTCACACATACAAACTAACCTTCATTCATTCATTCACACGTACAAATTAACCTTCATTCATCCATCACACCTACAAATTAGCCTTCATTCATCCATCACATATACAAATTAGCCTTCATTCATCCATCACACATACAAATTAGCCTTCATTCATCCATCACACATACAGAACCTTCCTTCATCCACACACATTCAAAACTCTCATTCATCCATCACACATACAAAACCTTCCTTCATCCATTCACACATACAAAACCTTCCTTCATCCATTCACACATTCAAAACCTTCATTCATCCATCACACATACAAAACCTTCCTTCATCCACACACATTCAAAACCTTCATTCATCCATCACATACAAAACCTTCCTTCATCCATTCACACATACAAAACCCTCCTTCATCCACACACATTCAAAACTTTCACTCATCCATTCACACATACAAAAACCTTCATTCATCCTTTCATACGTACAAAAATTTCATTCATCCATTCACACATACAAAAACCTTCATTCATCCTTTCACGCGTACAAAAATTTCATTCATCCATTCACACATACAAAAACCTTTATTCATCCATTCACACATACAAAACTTTCATTTGTCCATTCACACATACAAAAACTTCATTCATCCATTCACACATACAATAATTTCATTCATTCACTTACACATACAAAAACCTATTTGTTATTTCATTATTTTAAGTGGTGCAACTACTTTGACTTTGGCCTTCCTTTTCACTCTACCTTAAATCCTAAACCCTAATTTGTTGCTTGTAGTTTTTGCTCTTGCCCAATGGCTTCTTCATGCTCAAAATGTTTTCTTTTGGCATGGGTATCTATTGTTGAGTAAGGTACCCTCCGATTACACTTAAAAAATTGGCGCAAGTCTTTATGCACCCATTTTTTGTGTATCCCTCTAAGTCTCTCTCATCGTATATATATGTGTGTGCATGAGGGTATTTGATTTTGTTACTAAATTTCAGTTTTTTTTTTTCTTTTTTCCTGAAGTTTTAAAAATCATACAACCTTTAGTTCAAAATTCTGAAAATTTTCATAACCAAAGAACCATAAGTTTTGATTTTTTTAAAAACATTTCAGAGTCAAAGAACCTCCCCTATTAGGCTAGTGGGAGAACCATGGTCATATGTTATAACCGGTTCCTTTGATTTTTTAGAATAATTATTGCTCTACTTCGTGTTTGAGAACCTTCCAAAATTAAATTGAAGAATCGACTTAAGACTTGATTAAGGAGTTTGGTGGTTAAAATTTCTAAACCCACCAAACCCTAAACCCCCTAAATTAAGACTTGATTAAGGAGTTTGGTGGGTTTAGGGTTCAGGAGTTAGAAATTTTAGGCAGAAATTTCTAATTATTAATTTCTAACTCCTGCCCAACACAAGGTATTTCTAAACCCTAAACCCTCCTCCACTTGTGTTTCAAAGTTTGGATGTGGTTCATTAATTAACTCCTTAAACTCGTGTACTTTGAGCTAGGTCATCAAATATTAGTAGATTAACTATATATAATTTGAGCCAGAATTCAAGTCTGCTCTGAGTTTTGCCTTCCTTTGGGTTCCAGTCATCTTATGTGACTAATATTAAGGATTCTTTAAGGAAGTGGGGCTTGAGTGGCTATTGGGTGCAGAAATCAGTACCTCAAAAGTGGCTACAATCACATGCCTAGACATCTTTTAAGTGGCTGCACTGGAAAAAAAAAAAACACTAAGTCCATATGGTGATCTTTTCTCGTTGATTGGAAATAGTGTATTTGGCTATTTCAAGTTGTATTAGGTGTGTGAATAGTGGCTATTTCAAATTTGACAAAGTTTAAATTTAGGCAATATTAAGAAAAATTGGGAAGCCTTTGGGGAGTGTATTAGAAGAATCCATATCCCAAAACTTGGAGATGAACTCTTGGGAAGCCTTTGGGGAGTGTAGTAGGAGAATCCATATCCCAAAACTTGGAGATGAATTCTTGGGAAGCCTTTGGGGAGTGTAGTAGGAGAATCCATATCCCAAAACTTGGAGATGAACTCTTGTGAAGCCTTTGGGGAGTGTAGTAGGAGAATCCATATCCCAAAACTTGCAGATGAACTCTTGTGAAGCCTTTGGGGAGTGCAGTAGGAGAATCCATATCCCAAAACTTGGAGATGAACTCTTGTGAAGCCTTTGGGGAGTGCAGTACGAGAATCCATATCCCAAAACTCGGAGATGAACTCTTGTGAAGCCTTTTGAGAGTGGAGGATAATCCATATGCCAGAACTTGGAGATGAACTTTTGTGAAGCCTTTTTGGGGGTGGAGGAGAATCCATATGCCAAAACTTGGAGATGAACTCTTGACTATAGTTGTTTGAATTCAAAATTACAACTTGGATTGCATATACAAGCAACTTTTACAAGTCCTTAATATTTGAGTAGAAAACTAAATCCACATGAACATTGAAAAATGAATGTCACATGAGTGAGTTGAACCCTTGTTTTAAGGAAACTACACTTAGTGGGAACACATGATTTTAACTTGCAATTCACATATTAGATGACAATTCTAGTGATGCAAACTTGCAAGAAACACATTTGGGAGCAAGGCAAGAGAAATTTACCTATAGCCAAAGTGATTGACACCATGGAAACTAGGGGTTGTTTTAGCATATTCGGTTTGCACTTGCCACCTAAAACCTCACCCACACTAGCGTAGAAAGTAGTCATATTTAATGTTGAAATGTTAAACTTAACATTAATAAGTACTAATACATAATCAAACTTCAAAATAAAAGTAAAATGTAAAGTTTGAAAGTGAAAAGATGAGTTGAACATGCTTAACAATTTGCAAATTACAATGTAATGCAAATTAAGGATTGTGGATGTGTAAGTTTATCATGGATTGCACCATAAGTATAACCATGAATGCTTACAAAAACTACAACTACTTACAAAAATTGCAACTTCTACTTTACCAAAAGATCCATCCTCTCTTTCTCATGAATCCAAGTTGTGATTGCATTATCATAAACAAAATTGTCAACTATGTACAAATAATGTGCAAACAATCAAACCACCAAATCCAAATGTTCACACAACCTATTTTAAACTCTTGTCTTCATGAAAGTGAAGGTTGAAAAAATAATTATTTTGTCTTCCATGGATCCCATATGATTTAAACCACTACCAATTTTGTCACTTTCATGAACTCATTGAGATGAATAAAAAACAAGGCATTATTGGACAAGTTCAAAATGTGATCATCGACTATTGTTGGGATCCAAGCTTCTTGGGTTAACAATAGACCCCTTTCAAGATAGTCAAATGGACGAGGAAGGTCTCCTTACATGTAAATTTCAACCAATATTGTGGGTAAATTAGACTTAAAGCATCCATCACATCTTGCACAATAAATTTTTTCAAGATCCTCATTAACCCTGGTTGATACTTCAAAACACACTACTTTTGAACATCATCAACAATTTGTTGGAATGTGACTTGAATCATAAGCATATAAAACACCATTTTTAAAACAATGATAATGCATCATGATGGAAATGCCAACAATTCAAAAGTTCAAGTTCTTCAAACCTATGTGTAGATCAAGTTGTGCCCATTCATGCACCATCACATATGTTGTGACTTTTGTGTCGATGCCTACAATCACATTATCACCACACATACAACACATAACATAAAATACTATGTACGGTACACCATATCCAAACCACCTCCATGTGATTCAAAAGATACAACCCTAAACCTTACAACAAATAAGAATCCAAGTCCAAAAAACACAAAACAAAAAACTTGACAAAAATTGTGCCAAAAAAACTTGTATAACACAAAAAACTATAATAATAAAACTTGTGTATGCTTTAAAATCTCAAATCACCAAAAGTGATTTGAAATCATACAACTTGGGATTATATCCCATCAACAAAAATATACCAAACCTTGTTCACATTTGAATTGGTCCAAAATAAAACCCAAATAATTGAGCTAACAATCCTTAACTAATTGGGACCTAACTGAGTAGTTAATTAACACACCTAACACATTCAACATTCCATATACCCAAGGAACACATAATCCATATATGTAGTCTAAGGGTCATTATACCAATAGTAGAAATTTATTTGGCACAATTTCACAATTAAAAAAAATCACACACAAAGCATTATCAAAATTAAATGAATTTGATTAGTTCATTCAACCCTTCAAACATTGGCATTAAGCAAGAAAATCCCAACATGACCTATAAGTCACAAAATAGTTCCAAATTATGGGCAATTTGATTGTTTACTTTAGAATCTTGATGCATTTCAAAACCAAGGTTTTGTATTTTTTCAACACTCTCTTAACAAGGAACAACATTGAAATCCATCATGTCTTGATGTTCCTAAGAATGCGTTGAGCCCTTGTTTCCATGATGTTGACTAGTTCAGTAAGGTCTTAAGTTCTTTTTGGGAAGTGAAAAAAATGTGCATACAAGCTTTGCAACATGTCTTCAATCTTGCCCAACTTAAAAAGAATTTAAATCACTAGATTCATGTGATGGTCATGCACATTAACCATAAATGGCACATTATAATATTTCAATTTCACAATCACACCTATTCAATTTTGAATGTTATCAATTTGGATGCAGTCATTAAGGGAGTCAAATTACTAAACAACACCATGGCATCCACCAAAATTCACTTTAGATTATCTAAAGTGGCTCCATCAATCACACCTATTGCAAGGACAATAACAATGGGGTTCATTGCCAATCTTCAACCATATACGCATGAATGGAACCTAGGATTGTTGATCACAAGTAATAACTTCATCACATGAAAATGAAATGAATCTAACAACTTCAATTAGGTCATTTGTTTTATTGATGACCATCTCATGCATGCAAGATGCCGTCCCCCAACTAACTAGACTTGACTAATGCATTCTTGGGAAGTTTTTGACTTAAAAAAATTATAACATGTTATTCCTATTTTCATAGTTAATCATAGGTCTTCCTTTAGAAACATGTGGAAAACAACAAATTAAAATAGTTTTCTTTTCCTTTTCTCTAATACCCGTATGGCAAACTTGAACAACAATAATATCCTTCCTAGTTATTACATATGATTATTTGTTCTTGGCATGAAGGGTTTTTTTGTTCATGTAAAATTCCCCAACTTTACTAACTTAGGATTGCATATCATTTGATGCAGCTTCCCATCTAAATCCACCATGGATTTAGCTATGAAAGTTTTAACATTCTAAACATCTTGAAAATCTTTGTGTTGCTCATTTTTTTCCATTTTTTCTAAATTTTTGGGGTAGAAATTCAAAGGTTAGCCTAAAAAGGAGGTTCATAAAGAGAATCCAAGGTTGGGTGTACTGGTTAGAAGATGTTATGTGGCCATTCGTTGATTCCACTTGAGGAAAAAAAAACTGTGAAATCTAAAGTTTTGAAAAGGCACCAAAGGTGGTTTGATCATTGAACTATGCAACAACTAGACAAGAGAGAATTATGCATACTAGCAAAAGATAATAGTGTGTAGTAGTAGCAAAAGAGAAAAGTGCCTTGTAACAACAAGAGAAAACAATGCATAACATTAACCACTTACACCATCGCTACATACTATTGGTGATCTCAACTGAAAGTGCAAAGGTGGTGATGGTGAGAGCCCATCTTTTGAAGGTGACATGAAATAACAATAAACATCTTGGGCATCAAAGTGATTTTGGTGAATGAAACAATGATTGTTTAAAGTAATGGTGATATTATAAAACAAAAATGTGCCAATTAGCAACTAGGGCTTTTGAAAGCTTGCCACATCTGATAATAGGTTTTAAGGTTTATTAAGTTATTATGTTAAAAAAAAAGGTACATGCACACCATTAGGCAATTTTGCCAAAATAAACCCCCCATTTTTCGACTTAAAAGTAGAAAGCCTTAATTCGATGTCAAGATCATTAAGTATTAAAATTACAATAGACCTATAAATGTTTTTGTGTAGGGTAAAGCCCAAGGAGGTGAGCTTTATTTAAATAAGGGCCCATGAGGTGGAGGCAAGGGCATGCTCAATTCTAATAAAACTTGTCCTTGAAAGATTTACATAGTGCAAAAATCACCACATGTTTTTTTTTGAAAAATCCCATGATATTTATTAGGTATCAAGGAAATGAAAAATGAAAAATAATTTTATAAATATTATGTTTTTCGTAAAACCCACCACTTTATTACAGTTAATAAGGTGCCCTTTTAAGACATGGATAAAAACATGCCATGTTTTCACATCATGGAAATTAGTGTTATTGCAAGTATTTGATTTTGTTTAATTGATAGTAGAGCTTATGGGTGAACAATCCATTACACAAGGAATGGTTTTGTGGGTTTGTTGTATGTAAATATGAATGTCTTCGAAGATATTAATGAAATCATAAAAAGAAAAGGAGAATGATGGCCATATTCATATAAATTTACCTATGGGTATATGCAAATAAATCAATTATTTGTCCAACATCACATCACAAATTTACTAAGCCTCATAGGTGCACACAAATTTTGTGTGAAATCTAATTTTCATAGTTTTGTACACAAATTGCAAAATTTTATGGCAAGTTATATCACAATAGTTGCATAAATTTAGCTTAAATCTATATATAAGTAAAATGTTAAATTAATTTTATTATAAAAGAGACATCATTTATATATAAGTAATATATTTGTTATTCATGCAATTTTTACACTTTGAAATCCATATTTTTTATGATTTTTACTCAGATTTTATTGAAATTTTGTGATATTGGAAGCTTGATGTGATATTTATATAAGGTTTATCAATGTATGTTTTTTTGACAATTTTTTTTTATCTTAACAAAAAAAATTGGGAATTTAAAAATATATAATTTTTTAATGTTTGAGGGGGAAAATTTTCCAACTTTTTATATTACAAATTGAAAATAACTCTTATTTTCCATTGGTGAAAATAATAAAATAAACATGTATTTCACTTTTGCTTTTTGTTTTTTTATGGTTCCTTATGGTCATTATTTTTTTTGTGTTTTTCTATTCATGATGTTGTTTACACTGTACTAGAATTGAGGAACAAAGAGGATGATATTCATGGAGGTTTGGTTTTTAATTTAACTCTAAAAAAACTATTGTTGGAAATCTAAGTTTTTTGAGATGGAGACACGCTAACATTTCTTTAATAAGAAAACTATGGACAATTGATGAAGGGGGACATCAAAGGAGCTATCATTAAGGGGGCTTGAAAGACTTTTGATGATTGGCATGCAGAAAAAGGTTCAAGTATTAGCTTGTTTATGGAAGATTTGCCAAAGCAAGAGGATATCTAAAGATTTGTGTAGATGTTGTCCTTGTTTATCCTTGAAGTGAATAAAGAAGATGGTAGTATGTATCCACCCCAATCATTTTAGTCTATGATGAATGCAATTGGACGACTAATATTGGGGATATGTAATTTGAAATCAATTGATACAAGCAAACTATAGGAAAAGTTCAACATGTTTACTATTAAAAGGCTAAGATTGATGGAGATGAGGTAGTGATGTGTGAATTTGCCATTGGACTTGGGAAGCAAATGAAAAATCCTAATATTTTGACATTACTAGATGAAGAGATTCTTAGTTATTGTTCCTAGTGGTTTATTGCACATGGAACTTCTTTGTTTGTGTAGTCGCAAAGATGCATGTTATTATGGAAGGAGATTTTTTAACATTGACATTGTTATGGGAAAATGTTTCCATATAGCCTTGGGCTTTCTAAAAATTAGAAGGGTGATGTTATGTGTTGTGATGTGCAAAATTTAAGGAAGCTTGTGGATTGCCCAATGGAATTACTACAACAAAAGGTGTCCATGTATGCCAAGTGATTTCACTGGATTTTGAGTGAATTCACTTGTTGTAATGAACGGGGACCAATGAAGAAGTAATGAATTCATTGGTCTAATGAATGGGGACTAATGAACTATACCCACATTTTGTAGTAGTGAAGACATCATTGAAACCTTCCAAAATTTGATGGTACACGTAAACCTATTTAAGGTCCTAATGATGATGAACTTCATCCTCTTTTCTTTATGCTATCGAGTAAATGGAAGGTTGGCTCTCATGTTTGGTTCTCAAAAGGCCCTATTGGGATTGGAAAACACGGAGATTAGCAACAAATATGGTAGGAGCACTAGGATAAATCACATGCAAGAAGAATTTGTATCTTCTTGGATCGGAATGGGAATTATTGGACATAGATACGAGGAAAACTAATCAAGAGTGGACAAGATGTTGCATGATAGGGCTATTCAAAGGATTATCTTTGGTGAAAAGAGTGATGGAAAGTCTCTATCCTTTGTTGAGGTTTTGGAAGATGAAGTTCAAAACTATGCACTTATTCAACAAGGTTCTACATCTCATCAACTCAAGTTGTTACACCACCTTCACAGATAATTGGTGAAAATGTCTTGGGAATTTTTTAATTGTTGTGCCAACAAAGGAATTCAACAAAAGTGCAATGCCATAGTTGCAATTGGTTAGAAGGGGATTGAAGAGAATCATTACAACATGCAAAAAAATGACAATTTTTGTGCAAGCTAAGCAAAGATCTTGTGAAACAAAATCTTACAACATTGTGCCACTTTCTTGCATCAAATCTCATTCTCATACACGTGGGGGGGGCATAATTTCAATAATGTGCATAATTGCAACATCATCGTTCATTACACCAAATCCCAATACTAATATTTTATCAAAGCTGTGAATTTCTCGAGGGTGATGATGCACTTGCTAACAAAAGGGTGATGCATCAAATCAGATTGATTTCTATATAGTTTCTTTGGAGGTTGATTAGCGCCATAAACACATTGGCAATTTCATACAAATCATCTAGAGTTTTTCGTGAATGAAAAGAGTTCATTTTGTGTGAAGAGAGGTTCTTATACAAATTGTATCCAAAAAATTTTTGCACGACATATAAGAAGCTGATTCATATGTGTAGTTTTTTTTTTTGTTAGAAACAGGAACAGACAACAACAGACCCTCGGTGGTTCTTTCATGAAACAGCTCAGTTCTTTGAGGTTTATAACTGGACCCGGTGGTTCTTTGATTCTGCTTTGATTGTTTTATTTTTGCCTTCATTTTTATTTACTTGATTTCACAAAATTGTCAAGATTTTGTGGCAGGAATGTTGCACAGATTTGATTCAAATGTACATAAGTACATCAAAATCACATGTTGCAGCAACACCACCACCACACACACACACACACACACTCTCACTCACCCTCCCTCCCTCTCTCTCTCCCTCTCTCTCCCCCACATGCAAGCACAAATTCAAACCAAAGAAGAGTTCTACCTTATGTCTGCCAACAATACGATCGGTACTTTCAAACCAAATCCTGTTCTCTTCACACTCTACTCTAAAAAGCTTTTCAAAAGATGGAGCTGGCCCCCCCAAAACAAAAAAGCTTTTCAAAAGATGGAGCTGGCCCCCACAAAACAAAAGATTAATAAATCCTTTCTTGACACTCTTGCTAAATGAATACTTATCTCTCCCAACAACTCCTGTAAAAACAATATACAAAAGTTTTCAAAAGCCAAAACAAAAAACAGAAGTTTAAACGAGTGTTAGTTTTTTTTGGTTAGAAATCTGTCACGGATTCTAAGTTCATTAAAAATGTGAGAGGTTTGTATTACTCACCCCAAATTTCCTAACAGACACCTCACCCAGCATGGCTCTATGTCAAAAAATCCTGCAACAAAAATCATCATATGTCTGAGCTGCAGATTTTATGACACCACGAGGAGGACAAGGAACTAGGAATTCCAGAGCTGTAGTCAAAAAACTGTTTCTTTACCTCTGAACTTGAACAGTTGTTTGATTAGTTCTAAACAATAAAAGACTCTTCGCTCCCAAGAATAATTAATACAAAATGATATAAACTGTAAACACTAATTAAGACTATAAACACTATAATGCTAATCCTAGAAACGTTGGACTAGGAAAAAAAAAACATTAAAAAAATACAGGATCATGATCGCAAGCTGTTAACATATCATCAGAGCAGAAGAAATATGATTGTAAAAAAAAATGGAGGTCGAGAGAATGAACTGCAAAGAAGATAGATAGAATGGAGGGCAAGAAAATGAACTGCCAAGAAGATAGATAAAATGGAGCATAAGAGCATGAACTGCAAAGAAGATAGTTGAAATGGGGGTCAAGAGTCCCAAGAGGAATGAACCACACAGAAGATAGATGAAATGGGGGACAAGAGAATGAACCACAAAGAAGACACATAAAATGACCAGCAAGAGAATGAACTGGAAAGAAGATATAGATAAAATGGATGACGAGAGAATGAAGCATGAACAAAGTGGCACAAAGTAAATAGATGGTGTGCCAGCAGCTAGCTGTCAACAGGAATAGAGAACTTGAATGGAAGGTATTATATAGCATCAAATGTTGAAAAGAAAACTACAATGGGTTTTTGTCTTGGATCTGGAGAGCTAAAAAGCGGAAGGAGAATACTCGAAACAAAGAATGAAAGCTACTATAGGTTGTGTGTGTGTGTGTGTTGTATGTGTGCAATGAGATTGAACATTGCTAGTCATAACTCTGCCACCTACTCTGGATACGACACTTTCAACATGCAAGAACTGCCCCCAAAAATGCACTGTTACTTACATGAAATCTAACCCACCTTAAAATTTCATGACTGGGAAAGGGGGGGGGGAGATAATGTTCCTCTCTGGAGAAAGGGGCAAAGAAGTTTGTCTCTATTGCTACAGTCTACATGTTGTTAAGTTAAATCACTGCAGGAAGATCTCTAATGAACAGGCATCTTGTCCATTACTCAATGCTTCTCTGAGTGTTCAGTTGCAACGGTACCTGCACCAACATTTCTGAAAATTCATATAACAGCAGCAATGTGTAACTCGCTCTTCTGGTCATGATCTTCCAAAAGACCTGATGTGTGCCTGAAACATAGAAACCTTTCAGCCATGGATTTCATCCTCAGATTGATGCCACAATGAACACCAAGCAGTTCCTTTCGAGCCCTTCTGAATCAGCCTTATTTCACAATCTGTTATCATAATCTATAGCAGAGCACTGAGTCCTGATTTGCAAGATAGAGGGTGTCCTAATCCCAGCAGCCTCTTGCTTCCAGGGAAGCCTCAACACAGAAATCTACTATGCAAAATCAATGGCCAACAAAAAGTGCAAACATTAGTATTACCTGATACACCACTACAAACACTCTCAGCTTGAAGAAAATTACGAGACTGCAAGAACCTCCCGTGGAGATGCTTCCAATGACATCATGCTCTTGGCTCTGCAGTGCTCACAGTTGCTGCAGTCCCTCCCTCCACCGCCACACCCCAATATATGTATGTATGCATGTGCACAAGCAAAATCCCAACCCTTGTCACAATCCTGCTGCAAAACTCAACCATCTAAGAGCATAACAAAACACAGAAACTTAGAAACCATTTGCTGTGCTTCAAATCCACAAGAATCCTGTGGAATCAGGATACATAACAGGCTGAACCTGTAAATCCCTGATCTACATGCAGCAGTGGGTTGGTGATTGATCTGTTGGTCTTTCTCACGTTTGCATTACCCTGAACGTAGTCTGTCGGTGGAACCTAAACCTTAAACCCTAAGAAACCTGTGGAATTGGGATAGATACTACATACCAGGCTGTGGCAATGTGTTTGCTCTGCAAGGTTTCTTCATCAGGGATATTGCCTGGAGTCTTCACGAGAGTCTGCAAGGAGTTGCGGTCATTGGGTACCCGTTGCCACTTCATGTTTGGAGGAAATCTTAGAGTGTGGTGCTGCATGATGGGTTGCGATGCAGCAGCAGCAGCTGGTTGCTGATTAATCTGTTGATCCTTCTCGAATTGCTGCTGCTGCTGCTGTGCACTCTCGTTGCTGCTGTAAGAAGAATTAGCTGCAACTCGCTGCTCCTTCTCTTCATGGTCGTGCCTGGCTGTAGTCTGATCCCATCCAGAATTGTTGCTATTCTGAGAGCGGTACGTGTAGACACTAGTACTACTCTGTGATCGTCTGCTCTGGCCACCGTGCTGCTGCTGCCAGACTTGTTGTGGCTGGTAAGGAGGAGCAGAGGAAGAAGAAGAAGAATCCCCCCGAGCTGTGAAGTCTCTCTTGATTCGACGCCAGTGTCTTGGACACCCAACAGCAGCAGCAGTAGTCTGATGAGCATCAGCTGCCTGAAGAGCAATCATCTGCTGCAGAAGTGCCTGGTGGAACAAATGGGTGGGATATCCCAGAACACCCCGATGATGATGATGCTCTTGCAGCAGCAGCTGGCGAGGGAATTGCGGCCTGGTCACTCCTCCTGGCGCCCTCGTCACCCCCGGCTTGCGATGCACTTGCTGCCCTCCTCTCGACGTCGGCTGTTGACCTCCATGTGTGTTGTTACTGAAATGATGAGGTCCTCCGGGGATCCGGGTCGAGGAGGAGGAGGTGCCGCCTCGACGATGATGTGTTCCTCCTTGCAGCCAAGGCTGCTGTGAAGAGCTTGACTGTGAAGAAGCACGATGCTGCTGTAGATGAGGTCGAGGACTGAACAGCGGCTTGTTTTTGGATGGGAGTAGACGGTGAGGCCATTGGAGAAGCGGCAATCGGCCAGATGGGTCTACTAGATTCTCAGCTTTCCTACTCTGTACACCGTCCGAGCTCCGATCGGAGCTTGCTAGATGTGGTTGCAGATGGGATGCTGCAGCTCCATCATCACGAGCAACATCAGCTTGTTGGGTTTTTAGGAAGCGACGCTGGTATTGTAGCCAGTATTCCGGCAGATTAGGCATACGAGCAACCGCCGCTACAGCAGCAGCGTGTGTGGCGTAAGCTGGGTCAGGCAGAAGCGGCCGTGAGTCTTCTGAAGCCACCACATTGTTGTTCTCTGATGAGCAGCCTGCTGCTGCTGTGGGTCGGCTTGCATCTGCTGCAACAAGAGCTTCTTTCTCAGGTGGTGAATCACAACCCACGTTTGTTTTAGGATTACCACACCTTGCGGCATCAGAAGAAGAGGAGGATTGTGGCTGGCTTGCAGCAGCAGCAGGAAGCTGATGATTGCATGAAGTCAGGGGTGGTGCAAACTGCTGCTGCCGTCGTTGGTTGTACAAATGCAGCCTCCAGAGCTCCTCTGCAGCAGCAGCAGCCTGATGTGACATTGTCTCATGACTGTCATATAGTGTCTGCAGGACTCCTGATCGCTGTTGCTGTGCATGTTTGAACATCTCGCAAGGCTGATGATAACCTCCTGAAGCTGCTGCTTGTGGTAGCAGCAACTGCTTGACAGTATACCTGTTCTCAGTTTCCAATCCGGCATGATGTGGGTAATGTGGCAGCATCAGCTTGTGATGCTCCACTACTGCACGTTCACTGGATTGATGATCTCCATGCTGCTTTCCAGCCATGATCTGAGGAGGCAGCATTGCTGCTGTTGTCAAGGTATCATCCTTGCCCACAGCAGCAAGTGGTCTTGGAGGATTGGTGTCAGAACCATCTTCTGACACATTCTTGATGGTGGCACCACCACTGGTTCTTCGCACACTGTCTTCTGACACCAACCCATGCTTCAGAATTGTAGTTTCCCCTGCTGCTTTCATCAAGACACCATCCTCAATGATTTCTCCCTCCTCAGCAATGTATGCTGGAATTCCAACTGGTTTACAGGAAGAACCATCATCAACAATCTCCTGTTTTTCCTGATCAGTTTTGACATCCGGTTCATTTACCAGCTCAATGATTTGTGTAGTTACCTCTCCCTGGTTGTCGATGTGCATTTGATCCTCCTGTGGTGGTTTTCTGTACTGTGGTCCAGATGCTATCGTTGGCTCCTTCATCACATTGCTGCTACAAGGTTTGATGATATCCCGTAATGTCTTGGAGGATTTGTCCTCTGTGCACTGGAGGTTCTCATTCATGACTCCTGCCTGGCCTTGCAGAAGATTCCGTTCACCTGCCTGATCTGCAGCGTGTGAAGCTGCTCTCTTGACCCCAAGCTCATTAGCTGCAGCTGTGAGATTATCACCTGAAGTGGACAGTTGAGACTCCTCACCATGTCGCAGCATCTCAGTAAGGAGTTGTGACTTGGGCTCCAGCATTGCTCCAGGAGCCTCATTTCTAGCAGTGTCTGCAACAGCTGCCTGTGAAGACAAGACTCCTTTCTCCATGGCATTATCAGGTGCCATGGCATCATGCTTCTCTTTGCTTGAATGATTCACAGCCTCAACAGAGTTCTGCGTCTCTGTCTTCTTGTGGGTTGATTTTGCACAGAGCAGTTTTGCCATGTGAGCTGGCAATGGTGGCAACAAATAGTATGAGCTCTGGGTATTAGCCAGTTCAGCTTCAGTTGCTTTCAATCCTCCTGCAGAATGTCTTAGAATGCCAAGCTCACTCAACTTGCTCACAATGGCACGAATCTCTTTCCTTCCTTCATCAAACTCCAAATGGGCAGGTGTATTATTACTACCCTCTTGAGCAGGTGGTTCCATACTCTTTGCCTGATTGCCAACACGAGGTTGGGCATGTGTGTTTCTAGTCTTGCTGACCAGATTGTTGGACATGATCGCAGTTGGGATGGTTGCAGTGGGAAGAAGATGAGTAGCTGCTTCAGACATGGCCTGATGATGATGATGATGATGATCCACACTGTCAGGCAAATCCTCCGTGATGGTTGAACCACAAGCACTGTATTCACTATTGTTCTCAGCCCCAAGCTTTGAAAGTAGTAGTCGTCCAGTCAATTCACTCTCTGCAGAAGATTGCGATATGATCTGAAGGTTCATTCATGGGACCTTGCAAGTCTAGAGAAGCTGCAGGCACAAATTACACACATGCGCAAAACACAACATCTGAATCTTCTGGCATACAAGCTCAGTCTACAAACTTCATGATCAGTAGCAATCATTTGCATCTCAATTGCAAAAGTAAAGACATGAGAGCAGACATTGCAATTCAATTGCAAAAGCAAAGACATGAAGGCAGAAATTGCAATTCTGTGAAAAACTTCATATACCCCCAGTTCCTTATGAGTTCTGCAATCATCAAATCTGAACAGGAATTGCAATGCACATGCTTACTTGAATGAAACTGCAGAGACAAAGAGAGCTGGAGATGTTGATGATTCTGAGGAAAAATCAAACAAATTCTTGCAGTTTGTGATGATTGCTGCTGCACTTCCCATGTAGCACAGATTTCGGCAGCATCAGGGTATACATCTGAAACTAATCTTTTACATTTTGAGCAAAGCAGTAATGAGAAGAAAATCAAGGGCTATGCTCTCTGTTCTGGTAACTGCAACAAGAAGCAAATTGAAACTAAGCCAGAACAAAGCAGCAAATTCTGGGCAAGACAAAATCTGCACAGATCTTATGAAACAAAAAATGTCCGCAGCTGATCGGTTGCTGTCAATTTGGCTTGTACTTGACATCAAGCAATGATCACAGAAGCAATGGCGATGGCAGACGCTGTGAATTCCTCATCATTTCTTAACACCCAATTCAGCAGACAGACAGAGTGCACCACCACCATGAAAACTGTGCTACAAAAACACAGAATTGATCTTTGGTTGTGTTGTTGAGCTCTGAGAAAGCTTTGAAGATATGCACTGGCAGAGCAAACAAAAGGGGGGCCAACACTACTACAATGGTCGATGATCAGAGCTTCCAATCTACCAGCAGCAAGTACTACATGTCTGCAGCAACGGGGAGGAGGCAGTGTGCGAGAAAACACTCGGAAACAACAATTTGCAGGAAAACTACAAGGAGATAGACAAGGAGAGAATGAGCTCGAGAGAAAGATGATGAGAAAAACTTGCAGAATAGACACGAGATTCAGCGCTTAAGAGGAGACGAGGCGTTGCCTGTAAGCTGTCGACGACCGGCCGTTTCCAAGTCTCATGCGCTTGACGAGGTGAGACTGGAAACCGAGCGTTCAAGGAAACATTGTTTGATGATGCGCAGGCAGCCGTTGCAGCAGCGCAATGAATCGGAGAGTCTTGAGCGGCAGCGGCGGTGACTAGTCGCATCATCATCGCTCTTGTAGTCGTTGTAGTTTGAAAAATCTGCGATAGGAATTTTGAATTGCATGGGAGGAAGGTGAAGCGGATCGACGTCGGACACAGAATCAAGCGTCAAGAGTCAAGAGAGAATCAAGAGAGAGAATGAAGCGTCAATCTTGAGCATACATATACTTGCCATGGATCCATGCATGATGATGTAGCGTGCATTTACTTGCTTTGTTTGCAACAGATCTGCAAGAAAACAGCGGAAAGAACAGAACTGCAAGCAAGCGCTACAGAGGAAAGAACGGTTTTGTTGCTTGCTGACTCGCTCAAGGTTGGAAGAGTCCATAAGAGAATACATGTATGCGCCATGGATCCATGCATGAAGATGTAGCGCTTTGCCTGCTTGCAACAGATCTGCAAGAAAACAGCGGAAAGAACAGCTGCAAGCAAGCGCTACAGAGGAAAGAACAGTTTTGTTGCTTGCTGAGTCGCCCTTCAAGAAAAGTAGCACAATCGTTGGTGCTATTGCAAGCCACTGATCGTAACAACAAGAGCATGCGTGCGCCTTGGATCCATGCATGACGATATAGTGCTTGCTTTCTTGCTTGCTTGCTAACTCGCTCCAATCTTCAACGTCGCAAAGTCAGTCAGGTTCTCGCCATCTTTCCCTCCGCTTGAACTTGCTAAAAGAGTTCGCGCAAAGGTAAGCATCGCGCAGCAACAACGACACCACTCCAACAACAAGCAATAAGAACAAAAGAAAACTGTTCTTCAATTCCTCCTCCTGCTCTCCTCTCCCTCCCTCCCTCCCTCCCTCCCTCGCTCTTTTGAACCCGATCTGCTCACTGCTCCAAAGATTACACTCAATTCTGATTGAAATGCGCAGCCAGTAAGCAAAATTCGTACGAAGAAAACCAGGAAGACGAGTGCACAACCGAGAGCAGCGAAAAGCACGAGTCCTCGATCCTGGAAACCAGAGCTCCATCTCTCTCTATCTTCGTCGCTATTGAACCGATTTACGTGGCAAAAAATTCGTCGGGGAGAGGAAAACTTCTTCTCTCCAAATATTTTCTTCTCTACGTGTGTGTTTGAGAGTGGATAAATTCTCTGCGCATGATCCAGCAAACCGGATTGCAGAGAGAAACGCAAGAGAGCTCGACATCGCCATCGCCATCGCCGTAGCTCTTGCAGAGCGCCGGCGTTCCTGACCAGCGACCAAGCCACGTGTCTTCATACGAGTGGGTTGTATTCTCATTCTTGGCCTCTCGTTGTTCACACTTAACCTCTGGACTCTTGCTGTTTTTGTCCTCTCACTTTTACCCCTTTCTTGTCTCAGGCCCCATTTCTAAGAAGCTGTTTTTCTTTTTTTTTTCTTTTTTCTTTTTTCTTTTTTTTTCCTTTTTTTTTCTCTTTTTTTTCCCCCACTCTAAATTGGATAAAAACAATTTCATCAAAAGAATAAATTTTTTATTTTCCCTCACTACACAAAATTTCTTTCAAAATACCAAAAGAGTTCAAATTTGTTGTATTTCATCAAATTTTAATTCATGAAATAAATGGAGTGATTAGGATTTGAAAATTGAAAATTATATTTAAATTTTGGTGCCATCCAAAAAAAAATTGAAACAATTGCATTTGCAAACCTTGTGTGTTTTGGTCAACCATTTTTTTTTCCAAGAGTTTTTTTAGTTAGTCACTTTAAAAAATGGATTAGTAACAATTTTAAAAATGGATTAGTTGATGGATTAGCAAGTTTTCATAAGAGGATGATGAAGAGAAGAAGGGTCAAGGCTAATTTTAAATTCTTTACAATAAAATAAACCCTAAACTCTTAAACCCCTAAACCCTAAACCCATCTTTTGTGCCAAACCCAATCGACATAAAAAGGAATTGTTGTTGCACAATCAAGTTTGGCACCATAATTTCTAAACAAAATCCAAATTGTAATTGAAGGTAGAGAGAGAATTTAAAGAGTTGTAATCTTGTTTGAAAATCAATAAGCAACCTTGTTTGGACAACAAATTTCAAACATCTACAAATTGTAAGTGAAGAGAGAGAGAGAGAGAGAGAGAGAGAAGAAGAATTCCAATCTTAGAGAGAGAAGAAGAAGAATTCCAATCTTGTTGAGACTACCTATCAAATCTAGACATATCCAAATTGTGAATGAAGAAGAGATTGAAAAGATGCATTGAAGGGACTTGTCCCTTGATGGAAGAACCCATTAGACGCATGTAAAACAAACATTGCACCAATTCACTTTCAAGTATCATGATCGTCTTCATTAGTATCTTCATCTTCATCATTTTCTTAATCAACATTAATATCACCACTACAATCGTTTGTCGTTATAGCCACATCCAAGAGTGAGCAATGCTATACTACAAAAAGCAACAAATTAGAGGTGGGTGTGTGAAAAGCTTCACCTTCATCATCTTCATCTTGATTGTCATCATGCCCTTTTCTCATCTTCATCCCAATCTAACAAGAAATTACAAATGCACAATACATGAGAAGCTAATTCATCTTCATCTTCTTCTTTGTTATCATCGTTTCCATCTGCCATTGACCATCTTGCGACAAAATGAAGCTATTACAAAAGCAAACAAAGTGAGGTTTATGTATGTATGACAAGCAAATTTCACCTTCATCATTTGTATCGTCATCATCGTCATCAACATCTTCATCATCTTGATTGTCATCACCCGCATTATCACCATCTTCCTCATCATCTGCATTCAGCAGCAACAAGCAATGTTACTGCAAAAACCAAAGAAGTAGACAAGATTGGGAGCTGGGGAAGGAAAAGAGGATTTTGATGCAAAAGACAAAACATGAGGATTGAGCTTTGAAATATTGCTTGCAAGTGAGGAAAGAAAATCTGAGCATTGTAGCAGTAGTACTGGTTCTGGCAATTTGAGAACTGATTGTCGTCTCAGAGGTTAGGGAACTCAATCCCAAAACACCAAAACTTGCGGTTCGAGAGGATTGAGAACTCAATCTTGAAAACACCAAAATTCGATTGGTGTTTGCATATTGAGTTCTTCCAGGACAAACAATATTAGGGTGAACATCAACAATTATAAACAAACCATGTTGTTGAGTCAAGGAATGTAGAAATGAGACTTCAAGACTTGGGAGGATTGCATCTTTCTCAGGATGGCACGATTCTACAACTAGATCAAGGAGAAAGAAAAAGGGACAAGGAAGAAGATCGATATTTTCAGGTTCAAAAAAAGTGTGGGGTTTCAACTTCACTGTTAACAACAACAGATGAAGAGGCATGTGGCAAATAGAGAGATATGCATTGTGCAGATTGAGAAGAAGATGGATTGCCAAGATGAACCACTGGAGGAAGATTGGCAAGAGATGAGGAGGAAAGAAATCACAACGAGATGAATTTGCTTGCAGAAGATTGACAACAGATGAGGAGGGAAGAAATCACAATGAGATAAATTTGCTTGCAGAAGATTGACAAAAAGTGATGAGGGAAGAAGATTGACATGAGACGAGGAGCAAAGAAATCACACTGTGATGGGCAACATTGGGAGCACAAGCACATGGGTGGTTGGGGGACCTGTAGGTTTAGGCTTGGCAGCCTACATGTATGACACACAGATCCGTGATCGCAACAGCCAAAACACAAAGAACCGTATCCCTGAGCTTCCTGAGGAAGTGGTGGATCGAATCCAAGCATACTTACCTGTATCATCGTACTTTCGATCACGCACTGTATCAAAGAGATGGCATGCAAGCCTCTTTGCTCCAAGTTTCTTTGAGATCCGAACTCAAGTACATCACAAGGAAGCTTGGATGTTTATCCTGTCATACCGACACTGCCGAAACTGGTCTTATGCTTATGATCCCACATTTGATACATGGCATAAGGTTCCACTAAGCTTTCTTCCTCCAGATTTCATGTATCCAACCGCAGCTGCAGGTGGTCTCATATGCATCCGGGCCTATGTGGATGGTGATCAAGTTCTCTCTGTCTGCAATCCATTGCTGAAAAATTGGAGGGAACTGCCGCCATGGCAGGAAGATAGAATCGATCCTGTCATTGGTATCGATGTCAATCCCATCACAAAGGAGTACAGAATCATTGCTGTTGGGAGCTATGAATCCGGGGCTATGACTGAGGTGTTTGACTCCAGGTGCAATCGTTGGACTGCCACAGGTAGCCTTCCTCGCAAGATGTCATTTGCAAGAAGTGCATTCTGCAATGGTTTGTTTTACTGTATGACAGCAGGGCCTCCAGATGCACTTCTTGCATACAACATTGATCAAGGGATGTGGAGAGTGGTGCCTGTGTCTAGACCTTCCTTCTTATGGTATGGAGATTTGGTGGAGCATTTCGGAAGGTTGTTGCTTGTGGGAGCCCTGCGTGTGGATCAGAGGTTTGAGGGAGTTAGAATATGGGAACTGAGGGAATCGGTAGCAGAATGGGTGGAGGTGGAAGCTATGCCTGATCGTTTATTCAAAGAGTTTTACAGGAAGGGGAAGATGTTCTACTCCTTTCAATGTGTTGGCTCTGGAAGCTTTCTGTACCTGCATGTTAAGAAGACTCCCAGGGTGCTCATGTGTGACTTGGGGAGTCACCCGCCCACCTGGAGATGGCTTCCCAGCAGCCCCACCTGCACAGATTGGTCAGAGGTGTCCATTTGGGGCTTTGCCATTGATCCCTGCCTCTCTGCTTCTATATAATTCATGACTTTCCCATCCAGCCCCACTCATGTTAGACTTGCTTGGGCATGTGGAATAGTAATCCATCTCTGGGATTTCAGAGTTTGATCAGATTGCGCACTCAACGAAAGCAAGTGCTTCAGTGCAACACCAGAAACAAAAGCTTGGACCCAGCATTAGTAATGTGTCTCTGAAATTTCAGAAATTGATCAGATTGCACTCAAAGAAAGCAAGTGTGGCAGTGCAAAATACTAAAGAAAAAAAGCTCAGAAGCTCAATTTGATGTTCTCAGGTAAACAAGATGCTTTGCATCTTACCCCTCTCATTTTGCTATCTGCTCCTCCACACTTTCATGTTCAATATGCAGATACCTGATTCAAGGAGTGCTTGGAATTCTGCTCAGAGAACAAGCTCTGAATTGTGATGTTCCTCCTCCTCAGCGATATCATGACACAATAGAACCACACAGAAGACCCCCACCAGACATCTGAAGAAAAAAACTAACTAACGGGTTTGCTGAAATGTTGGAATGACCACAGTAATCAACAGCAGCACTTGAAAAAACAGAAGCATCTAGTAGCTAATGAGGCTAATGAGTAGTGTGTGTTTTGGTTACAGTATGTACCATTCAGGTCATATTTAGGCAGTTGCAAACTTACTGATGAATAATACCAGATGAGAACATGCTACTACACAGCCACACATCAACCATGAAACCAATTGAGCTCTAGCTGCAATTTCATAAAACTTCCTGATTGAGAAGTTAGTATATAGAGAAACATCACTTATTTTGGCAACAATAAGTACATTAGATGTCCTTGACATAACTACTTCCCTCTACTGTTGGGTGCTTCCAAAACAAGTGATTGCCCAATATCTGGGAAGTCTTGTCGCATGTCACTACATACTTACACTGGGCATCAGTGCACAGAACCATCCAATGCATCCAGGCATGATTGACTAGAACCAAGGAACACCAGTAACAAAGCCATATTATCCCATGTTGATTCACTTGACAAGGCCAAGATTTATGATCCCCCATACATCTTTGGCCCATGTCTTGTCCAGAGCATTCTGTTGCAAAACTCGAGCCCAGGCAACCCAACCCTCCCATGTCATGCGCTTGTCCCAGTTGGTTGCCCATTCCAACAAGAGCTGCAATCCCAGAGTTGCCTCCTTCTCAGCAAGCTCAAATTCCCTTCTCGACAGAAGAATTTGAGCCAGGACTATGTGTGGCTCCCCAACAAATGGATTATACTTGCATGCTGCTTGAAGCAAAGGTTGTGCCTTGTCAAGAATCTTTTCGTCACCTCCTGTTATACAGATGGCCTCCCAGTACAAATTACGAGCTTTGATTTGATCTGCAGTTGACAATATTGTGGAGCAGCTTTTGAAAATGGCAGGCAGGGGTATCTGGAGTTCAGAAAAGGCTTTTTTACCTTCCCTCTTTCCAGCTGATTGATGTTCTTCCCTGTCTTCCACTTCATCTTCCTTAAGTAGAATATTCAGTAGCACTCCCATGCGCGATATTGCGGTCATCCACAAGCCAGGCTTACAGTCTCCAGGCCACAGTGCACAAAAGTTATTTCCACTATACCGAAACTCCCCATCATCATTCCCAAATAGAACATCCTGCAAGAAAATGTAGCAAAAGCTTAGTCTCTAAACATCATGGAAATGATTTCACGCATCCACCTTCGACAAAGCAAAAATGCAGTAAAACAAATGATGATGCCCTTCTCTCACTTGCCTGCTGCACACAGCAAATGGGATGGTGATTGGTGTGGTGGTGTAGGAGAAAAACAGCACAGTTTTAAGAGAAAATGGAAGATAAGGATTGATTCTATGTACCTGCCAGCCAAAGAATTGGTCAGCAAAGTCTGCCATTGTGAGCAAAAGAAAGATTGCGACAACTCGTCTCGGCACCCGTACATCCTCTCCAGTGCGGATATGCTTCACTAGCATCCCCTCTGGAGGGATCAGTGGTTCTGGACGTCTGGCCCCACTATGAGAATTCACATCTGTGCTGAAGAGCTGTTCCATCTTCTTGCTCACAACAACATGATCATGTGTCGCTTTTCCCACAGTTTCATATTGATTTGGTGTAACTGCTGCAGACCCAGTCTCATCTCCTCCCGTGATTTGATCATACTCATGAAGTGTGGACAACAATCTCTCATCACTAAATGTGTGCAGAAGATTGTCAAAAATGATCTGCTGCCGTGGAACAATGCAAAAGAGATGAATCAGCTCCTCCGCCGCTTCACCTACGAGATCCCGCACCTGCATATCATATCCTTGGTTTGTCTCAAGTGCAAATTCAGTGAAGAGATTCAGGCAAAGAAGCTCATTTTGTCCCCCACTTTCTAACCCTCCTATTCCAAGAGTTCCTGTATATGATCAGTACAACAATGGAATTGACTCTCAATACACAACAAAAGTCGGCAAAACAAACCTCTTCCACATGGAGAAAAGAGAGCTTATATGTTGAGAGACATGCAGAGGCATAAAGAGAAATACACAGAGAGACATAGAGAGAGAGAGGGAGTAACACAGAGAGACATGTAGAGACATGGACAGAGAGAGTTTTTGTCGTTGTTCTTGGGAAATAGAGCAACACACACCTTGCTACGTTCGACATTAGGTTCGAAGATGGCGAGATTGACATAGGAATTGGAGTAGGCGGAATGGAAAAGACCGCAGAGCGCGACAGGGTTAGGAGCGTCCCAGAGCTTGAGCATGCGGTAAACATGCAGCAAATGCTCGTAGAAGGTGCCGTGCTTGTGCGAACATTCCCCGGCTCCTCTGTCCCTCAACACTCGTAGCAACGCCGGCAGGTTCGGATCCACTGCTTCGTAGTCCTCCCTCAAAAACAACCTCGCATTTCCAAGTCTGGTCGCTGCTGCTGCTGCTGCTGCTGGTGGCGCCGCCGCTGCTGCTACACTCTCCTCTTCCTTCCCCATCGTACCCACACAAAACCACAAGAATCACCCTGGCAACAAAGTCTCTCTGTTCTCTCTTCCCCGCAACAATTCTTTCTCGATCTGTCTGGTTTTTCCTCACAAAATTTCCAGCTGTTTTTGGTGAGAAATGGCTCGAAATTTTCACAGTTCTGTGTTCTTCTGGATAAGAATTGGTGGTGCAATCTCTGGTCGCAACAATTCTTCGATTCTCTCTCGCGATTTCTCTCTCCCTCGACTCTCTCTCTCTCGCGATTTCTCTGGGGCCTCTCTCTCTCTCTCGTTCTGTGAATGCAGTCCAAAAGCCTGGCAACAACTGCGTGTGGTTTTTCATCCATTTCATGTCATTTCATTTCATCCCATTTTATTTCATCCTGTCCAATGCCCAATTCACAACACCATTTATACACAACCAAAATGTGCATAATCACGGGCAGAAAAATGTTGTGTTTGGGCAGCTAAAAATATGTGTCTGGGTAGCAACAAAATAATGTCCGGGCAACAACAAATATATTTATATATCTCTTTTTTTGGTCATTTTATTAAAATTATAATTATTATATATAAATTATATATATATATATATATATATCCTTTTTTTGGTCATTTAATTAAAATTATTTATATATATAATAAGAATAACACATTGTGACATTATAAAAGGATAACACATCATGACATTTTTTTTTTAAAATCCCAAAATTTAAAACTTTTTCCCCCAAGTAAAATACAGCAAATTGTTTTTCAATAAAATAAAATAATTTTTTTTTTTCAAAATGAATAATTTTGCCTACTTAAAAATACAATAGAATTTTTTCAATAAAATAGATCAATATTTTTTTAAATGAATAATTATGCCTGGGTAAAAGTATAGCACATTATTATTTTCAATAAAATAAATAAATAGTTTTTTTCAAAATGAATAACTTTGCCTAGGTTAAAGTATAGCAGATTATTTTCAATAAAATAAATAAAATATTTTTTTCTTAAATGAATAACTGTGCCTAGGTTAAAGTACAGCATATTATTTTCAATAAAATAAAATAAATAAATAAATAATTTTTCTTAAATGAATAGCTTTGCCTAGGTAAAAGTACAGCAAATAATTTTAATAAAACGAAAAAAAAAAAGGTTGATAAAGTAACTTTTCATTTTTAAAAAAAAGAATAAATAGGTCAATAAAGTAACTTTTCACCTAAAAAAAAAGATAAATAGGTCAATAAAGTAATTTTTCACTAAGAAATTAACACCTAAATTTAAAAGTTATTTTAGGGGATTATTTTGGGTTTTTTTTATTTAGTATTATTATTTAGGGATTATTCAGGAGGCTATATTGGAACATGTTTTGTTATTATTTTGGGGGAATATTTTGGGTTTAACTAGGGGATTATTAAAAAGATTACCTATGAATTTTTATTTTTATTTTTAAAATTAGAAGATACCTAAAGATATTTGTAAAGTTACATGGGGGTTGTATAAAGGTGTTATGGATAACCATTTTTACATGACAAATAAAAGTTCTTTCATATGGATGTTTATTCATAATTAGTTTTTAATTTGTTCCTAATTAACTCTTGGTTCATTTTTACTAAAATTTTCAGATCATTTTTAATTAACTCATAATTCACTTTTTTTATTAATTCATAGTGTTTTTTAATTTTTTTTAAATTAACTATTAGTCAACTCATAATTAATGTTTAATTCACTTGTTAATTCTTAGTTAATTTTTTATTTATTCATTCATTCATTTATAGTTAAAAAGCCTCTTTTAAGTAGTAACTTACGAACCACCTACCCCCCACAAAAGCATTAAACTTCTCTTCTATAAACATTTGGTTATAAAATAAATTTAATATTGAATGTCATAATTTTCAAAAAATTCAAAATTTTAACCATCGAATTAAGAATTAAAAAATTTTAATTAATTAATTTATTCGACGGCCTTGATGCTGAACCTGAAAAAAAGATACTAAGGTATATTCTATAATGAATCTAAACAGAATATTCTTCTTGCCTTGGTATATAGGACAAGGCCCAACCCTTCAAGCCTGCCTTTGAGAGGCCCCTAACTAGGGTTCCACTAAGGGCTGGGTGGGGGACCAGCCCAGGCCCTTAGGGCTTCTCACAGCCTGCCCTTAGGGTTTGGCGCATCCTAGGGTTTCGCTGTGAGCGAGCTCTCTCTCTCTCTCTCTCTCTCTCTCAGAGTGTCTCTGCATTGCTGTTGCTGTGGAAGAGGGAAGCTCTGCAAATGGATCTCCTGTGCAATTCTGTTGTGCAGCAGCAGCAGCAGCATCTGTTACTCTCCTGATTCTGTCTCTGTGTCGATCGACAATCAAGTCTCTGTTTTTTTGGATGGGTTTTTGTTTGTTGGTTTTTTTCACTTCACAAATGTTCCCCAGCAAGTGTTGTAGACCACCCATGAACTGGAAGGCACCAAGCGCAGCAGGAGCAATGGCTCCCCTCTGCTTGATGCTCGTCCTGTTGTTGATGGGGGCATCAGGGAGAGAAGGAAGAGGAGGAGGAGGAGGAAGAGGGATGGGAGTAGTCCTAGGACTGGCAGCTCCTGTTTCGCATTACCAGTCCAAGAACGTGAACGTCGCTGTTCGAGCTAAGTGGGCAGGTACCTCGATTCTGCTGGAGGCCAGGTATGCAAAAGAAGAACAAGCTCCCTGATTGTAAGAAGAAGAAGGAAATGCTCTCTGATTGTTAGAAGAAGAAAAGAAGCTCTTCCTGATTGTAAGCAGAAAGCATCCCTTGGATTCCAATTCAGCTGGCGTTGTGCTGTTTCTCTGTTGTTGGGTTTTGCAGTGAGTTGTTGGCAAAGGAGAGAAAAGATTTTTTCTGGCAGTTTCTGGAGTTGCAGATTGCTGCTGCTCATCCTCATCAAGGCGCTGCAACAGGAGAACAAGAACAAGTATTTACTGCTACAGATCAAGAGTGTGTGCATCAGATTGTTGAGCAAGGGAGTTCTCTTCTGGGACCATCTCTATCACCTCTCTTTCGCTTGTCCCTTTCCCTTCGCTCTGCTTCTCCTAAGGTTCTTCTCTACCAGCAGCTTGCTCAAGAGTCTCTAGCAGCAGCAGCTCCTCACAACAACTTCTTGTCTCACACAACAACAACTCCCAATTCCGAATCTGTTCCAAATGAGGAGGAGACAGATCCACAACATTTCACACCAAAACCCTATGTTGCAGATCGGTGGTCCATCAGTAAAAGCCCTGTCGCTCCAAATGGTGGGACTGGTTCTTTTTGTTGTTGGGTCGATACCAGTTCTGGAATTTTGTTACAAGAATCCGAGCTCTTGGATTGGTTGAAGCTCATCAAGAAGCGGTAGGTAAATTCTCCATGCTTAGGAACTTGGTAGCAAATGAATGAAGGGCTATGTATGTATGATGATTCCAGATCCTGTATTATTGTGGGGGGGTTTTTTCCACTGACTGATGGGTTTTCTATGTAAGGACCAACAGGGATTTGATTTGGACTTGGAATTTGTTAGGATAGTGAATGAATTTCTTAAGGCTATGAATCACAATTCCAATCCATAATTGTTGGGTGTTTTTCACTGACAGGTTTTTAGGGTTTGTTGCAAAGTGTGTAAGTACTGAATTGTCGGGTTTTGACTCGGACGGTGATTGATTTTTTTCTTGGTGGGTGGGTGGGTGGGTGTGGTTGGCAGCAGTTCTCCTGATGTGGACAAGAAGCAGCAGCCAGAAATTTTTGAATTTGACCACATCTACCCCAGTGGGTCAGAGGATGCAGACTTCTCTGCTGTTCTGTATGGGTCATATGGAGTACCGTGTTTTGCCCGCTTTCATTCTCTCTTAGTGGCAGCCTCCAAACAGGTAGTACCAAACAGATGACTTAAAGTGTCAATGGGTCTTTTTCATATGTTCACAGTTTTCCTGTTGATTAGTTGTAGTAGTCTTCAATTTTTGAGTGGGGATTTTGCACTCTGCAAAATTTCAGGGGTTTTCTTCACAGATTGATTGATTGATCTACCCTATCTTGAATGAACAAGAAATCAGTTTGTGTCAGTTTCACAGTCAAGAGCTCAACTTTCAGGGGGCTCATTTTTTTGGGGCGGGGGGGGGGGGGGGGGGGCTTGTGGGGGGGGGGGGGGTTGAGGGGGGCGGCCCCGGTTCCCCCACGGGCCCACAAAAAAAAACAGACCGTGTGTGCCTGGGGGGGGGGGCCAC
>Ga0116227_10001619_pt1 | contig 50679 bp, 29 predicted proteins | sample S1TSphgellanicum_FD_89693 | JGI IMG/M metagenome (GOLD analysis project Ga0116227, IMG submission 89693) | Host-associated microbial communities from peat moss isolated from Minnesota, USA - S1T2_Fb - Sphagnum magellanicum MG | ecosystem: Host-associated > Plants > Peat moss > Unclassified...
AAGTGAATTAAGATATTAGTTGGGATCTGGGTTTCAGGACCTCGACAGACGGACAGACGCCACCTGCGGGTTCTGCCATAGAAAAGGTCGGTTCTGCCAGCGTGTCTCTCTCCGCCACCTGCGGGTTCTGCCGTAGAAAAGGCCGTGTCTGTGCAGAATTGTCGTCGGACAGACAGAACAAGTGAATTAATATAGTAGATAGGGGGTTTTCATCTAATTATAAAGCTTTGGCCTAACTCAGTAAAGTGTTGAAAATGGCATGTGTTCAAGGAGCCTAGGCCCCTGTCCAAGAAGGCCATGCTCTATTAAAATAAGGCTATGATTTTTTATTGCACTTGGAATAGCCCATGTTAATGTCCAAGAAGCTTGAGCAGATGCCCACGAGGCCTGGGTCACTTCGATGCACATGTTTAGAAAGTTCTAGCCCAAGTGTAGAGTGCTAGAATTGACATAGCCTCTTACCAAAAATCAGTGAGCCTCTTGAGTTCAAGAGATTCATGGTTGCCCATCCTCCTATCCAAGAGCTTAAGGACAATGTCTAGGCCTATGTTTAAGAAGCCCAAGGCCATGTTCAAGAAGCTTGAGATCTCACCAAAAGACTTGGACAAACCCCTCCTCGTGTAAAGAAGCCCAAACCCACACCTAAGAAGCCCCAAATGCATTGACCTATATTCAAAAAGCATGGGAGCTCACCAAAAGGACTTAGACAAGTCCATTCTCTATCCAAGAAACCCAAGCCCATGCCAAGGAGGTAGGAATCACCTTGACCCTATGTCCAAGAAGACTAGGCCTCACCATAAAGACCTAAACAAGCCCATACCTAATCCAAAAAACCCAAGCCCATGCCCAAGAGGCCTAAACCACCTACATATGTTAAGAAAGCCCAATGCCCAAAGAAGCAAAAGGGTCATGCTATGTCCAAAGGTTTTCTTATGCCTAGGAAAATGCACATGTAAGCTACAAAAAAGCTTAAGTAACCTAGGAAAAAATTTCAACACCCTAGGAGCCAATCTAGTTAACTTATAAAAAGAATAAGACAACCTTGGAAAGAGCCTAAGCCTATTAAAAAACCTAGACAACCTACCATAAAAGGCCTCCTAGTTCAAAGCCTACACAAGGAATAAAATGTATAGGTAGCAGAGAAAAGAACCTTTGTAACCTAATCCACTTAGAAAAGAGCCCACGACCCGGCCTAGGAGAACTAGCACCCATGAACACGCTACCTCTTTAGTTGTATATTTTTCCACCCTCAAGTCAAATGAACCTTCAACTCCATATAAATTATAGTTCACATAGTTATCCCCCTACTACTTTTACCTTCCTACATTGTATCTTGTTTTGGCTAAACCTTTACCTTTTGAAGAAACCTCTATACTTCATGGCTAAATCTTTATTTCTTAGCAAAACTTCTCTATTTTATTAGCAAAAAAATTACCTTTCCACAAAACTTTTTTATTTCTTAGCTAAATCTTCACCTATTGGCAAAAAGTCTCCAATTTTTAGCTAAACCTTCACCTAGTGGCAAAAAGTCTCCAGTTTTTAACTAAATTTTAACCTCTTAACAAAACCTTTTTTATTTTTTAACTAAACCTTTATCTATTGGTAAAACCTCTGCCTTTAGACAAAACTTTTATATCTTCATGGCTAAACTTATTGCTCTTAGCAAAACCTTTCTATTTCATCGCAAAACTTTTTCAATTCATGGCTAAACCTCTACCTCTTGGCAAAACCTTTCTACCTCATGGCTAAACCTTTACCTATTGGCAAAACTTTTCCAATTTATGGCTAAACCATTACCTCTTGACAAAACATTTTTACTTCATGGCTAAACCTTCACCTCTTGGCAAAACCTTTCCAATTCTTGGCTAAACCTTTTCATTTCACAACTAAAATTCTACCTCTTGGCAAAACCTTTCCACTTCATGGCTAAACTTCTATTTATTGGCAAAACCTTTCCAATTTATGGTTAAACCTTCTCATTTCACAATTAAAATTCTACCTCTTGGCAAAACCTTTCCACTTCATGGCTAAACTTCTATTTCTTGGCAAAACCTTTCCATTTCATGGCTAAACCTCTTTCTCTTGGTAAAACCTTTCTACTTCATGGCTAACCTTTTACCTCTTGGCAAAAACTTTTTCTACTTCATAGTTAAACCTTTACCTCTTGGAAAAACCTTTCTACTTCATGGCTAACCGTTACCTTTTAGCAAAAGCTTTTACTTCGTGGTCAACATCTACCTCTTGGCAAAACCTTTTTCTACTTCATGGTTAAACATTTACCTATTGGCAAAACCTTTTTACTTCATGGTTAAACCTCTACTTCTTGGCAAAACCTTTCTACTTCATGGCTCAACTTTTATTTCTTGGTAAAATTTCTTTATTTCATGGCTAAAGTTTTACATTTTGGCAAAACCTTTCAACTTCATAGCTAAACCTTTACCTTTTGGCAAAACATGTTTACTTATAGGTTAATTTTTTATTTCTTGGCAAGACCTTTATATTTTTTTAACCAACCCTCTACCCACTGGCAAAACCTTTTCACTTATTGGCTAAACTTTCACCTTTTTACAAAACCTTTCAAATTCTTGTTTAAACCTTTATCGTTTGGCAAAACCTCTCTCATTCCTAAGTAAATTGCTACTGCTTGGCAAAACTCTCAACTTCTTAATTAAATTTTAACATTTTGGCAAAACCTTTGTATGTGTGCAACTAAGCCTCTACCAATTGGCAAAGTTTTTTATTTATGGTAAAACTTTTTTTTTTGGCAATACCTTTTTAATTCATTGCTAAAGTTCCACCTATTGGCAAAACTTTTATATATTCCTAACTAGAATTCTACCTCTTAACAAAACCTCTTTTTTTCATTGTTAAAGCTCAACCTCTTGACAAAACCTTTCTATTTCATGGCTGAACCTCTACCTCTTGGCAAAACTTTTTTACTTCATATTGGGTTGTCACCATGTTCATGCATTTGTCATGACACAATGAATGCATTTGGATGTAGACATAATCGTGCATTTTTTCATCAATTCTTAAGGGCAACCTAGGTCAAAACAAGGTAGGGTTACTTGAAATACAATTAGGGGCAACTGAAAATCTCATCATTGAGTCACCCTAAACCCTGTGCTGACTGAAACAACTTTTAATGACCACATTCTTGTGACGATTGAAAAACAATTTGGGTGCTAACCGAATTTTTTTCGAACAGCGACCAATTTTTTTGGGCAGAAAAATTTAAATTTTTAAAAATTTCACTGAACATTCTAAATCCAAAAAGTTCCTCCAATGAGAGAAGAGGAACTTCTCTTGGCGGAGGAACATTCATGGTTATAAGGTGCCCTCTGAGTACACTGTGAAAATGACAGCAGTGCTTTACGCACCCCTGAGGTGGAGGCAAGGGGCGCTTATTTTGGAAACACCATGTTCTGAGTGCATGATCCGCAACATACATAAATCAATTTGACAAACAATATTCTTTTCATTTTTTTTCCCATGATACCTGCTGGGCGGGGCAACCTGCAATAATATATCACAGGAAAAATGAAAAACTGAAATGGGGTTTTTCAATAAATTGGGAAACACACTTGCCCCCTTGCAAGCATTTTTTTTTCAAAATGCCTTGTGAAGTTTTATGCTTCTGTAATGACAACATCCAAATACACTAGAATTTTCTGCCCAGTGCTTTATGTACAGTTATTCCTTGCCTTTGAGAATTCAGTGACCAGTTTTGTATTACTTTTGTTCCAACCTTTCTTTTCTATTTGTTTGTCCCCATGTCTCTTGGGCTTTGGTTTTTGGGGAACATTTGAGTTAGTTGCAGGTCTAAAGTGGAACACATCAGGTCAAAATGGCCTGTACCCTGTACTTTGGGTCAAGTACAGGGTGAAAATGGGTTTGGAGTTTGGACTTGTCTTTGGGGGGGGTGTTCTTTAATTTTATGAACAACCTCCAATTCGGGTTCTAAATAAATAAATAAAAACAGTTCCAGTTTCACACATATACGGAACTGGGAATCTGATTCCAGGTCGGGTTCTTTGAAAAAAGAAATTCTGGTTCGGGTCCCCAGTTTGATTCTTCAATAAGAAAAAGAATTCCCAGTTTTGGTAACCCACTACTGGTTTCAAAAGTCAGATCCAGCTCTGGTTTGGTTCTTACTAACCCGGACCGGAACCAGCAGTTAACTGTCAGTTAACTCTTGGTTCCAGTTATTTTCTTCCAAAACATACTAGTGTGGCCTGTGCTGTTGGCCCAAAGTGTTACCAAGTCCTCAACTGATTTTTCCTTCCAAAACCTGGTTTTTTGGAATTTATTTGAAATTTCAGTGGCAGAAATCATTTAAAAATCAATATCTCCCACATTCTGAGTCCAAATCTTACCAAATAAATTCCATTAAATCCTCTCATCAAGATCTTTCCAACGACACCAAAGGCACATTCGAATTCCTCTGAAATTTCAGCTACGATTTAATTTATTTTTCAGTGAAGAAATCATTCAATATTCAAGAACTTCTACCCAGCAAGTCCAAACACCATGAAACCAAGCCAATGCATCCCTCCTCCTGGAGAGCTTTCCAAAGAGACCGAGAACGCGATTTGAAGCATCCCAGTTTGGTGGATGTAATTGGTACAAAACAAAACAAACAAACTACCTTGCTTCATAGATAGATATCTGAATTCTAGTTCCAGTTTTGGTTTCTGTTCTTAACTAGCCAAGCACTACTAGGTTTGGTTTCAAAAATCAGACCTGATTCCAGTTTGGTTCTTAATAACCAGAAGTGGAAACAATGGTTCTAACCAGTGTTTGTTAGACATTGCTTTTTTAAATAACCACTGGGTAGTTTTTTTCTGAATTTTTTTGGATTACATAAACTAAAAATATAAAAATTTGGGTGCCAAGTAGTTTATCAAAAAAATAGGGTAATAACTGTTAGTTATGCATAAAAGTAAACTTTTCAAACAATTGATTAAGAACCACCAACTAACCTATCAATTATACACTGGTTTTTGTAATTTTAAATTTAAATTACTAATTTCTTCTTTTTAAAATTTATTTATTAATGTTTAAAGATTGATAAACTACCAGAATGATAACTGGGTCATCCAGGTAGGTTTGAAAATTCAATACCAGGTGGTTATCAATTTAAGTGGTTATTAAATAAATATAACCAGTCAATAGGTAATTAATAACCAACTTGATGACCAGGTAAAAAGTCAATAACCAACCAACACTAGTTTCAACCTACCAAATTGAGTACCTACTACCCACCCATAAAACTGGACCTATAAAATTGCATTGGATATATTGGTCTCCACAAGACAGGCTACCAAAAAATCAAAAAGATTGTTTTTTATTTGTTTAGCTAGAATGATTGGCCCAAGTGTGATTTGAATTATACAGTACCTTATTGGCTTTGGCACAAATTATGCTATTTTTAGAAATGCTGAAATTTTCAAAAATTATTTTCTCAAAGATCAAAATCTTGTGAAGGAAACTGAAGAATCTTTTGGATATTTGAAATTATTTTTATTTTCAAAATGAAATCTTCAAAATTAATTAATTATTTGAGAGAAGTGTGTTGTAGATACCCCTGTATAATGGTAGTTTTGACCTTATTGTGTCCAATTTTTCATGTATCAAATTGTCAAAAGAAGCCTTAGGGAAACAATGAGCACCCTTATTTTGGATATGACATAGATTGATAAAGGCCCAAATAGGGGGTGTGGGTGGACTTGATCAATACATGTTTCATCCATTCTTGACAATGTTTCTAATTTTTTTGGGTTGTTTAATGAATTGTTGCAAATTTTCTTGAAAGACTTCTATTATAGATTTGATAGAACCATTTATAATATCTTTGACATTTTGGCAAGCTTTAGAAAAAACATGCCCAAAACATGTCCATTGAAAAAAAAATTCCAAACCCAATTGATTAATTTACATTTGCAATTTGTAGACCTATTAAATTAAATATTTTCATCCTTTGCATAAGCAATGATTTTTTTTTTGTCAAACTACAAGTTTGAATCTCATAATTTTGGCCATGTTTAACTCCTAATTCACAACTCCAAATGAAAAATGTGAGCACACTTTCAATATCTACACTTCAAAAGCTTTTCAAATTGTGCATTGGGGCTCAATTTGGACCATGTTTACTATCTACACTTTTGTCTCAAATATTCAAGACTTTCAGGAAATTATAATTCCTAGAATTTTTTCATTTGGGAGTGTTTCAAATTGCATGCATTCATGGTATTTTCCCATACTTGTGAAAGTGTGTTTGAATCTCGAGACATTTTCCCAACTCGTTCCCATTTTCATGCCTTAGCTTTGGTCACAAGTCCAAGGCTAAAGTCATAACATAAAACACTTTAGGACTTTTAATTGTGCATTCCCACACACATCTATGACTTGCACAAATGATTGTGGTTGAATTGACAACATATTTCTTAGATTTCATTTTGCATGTTTCCCTTGTCATGCTCCAACCTTGGTCACAACCCCAAGGTTAAGGTTATGATAGGAGAAGCATCACGGTTAAATATATATATTGATGTGAATATATATATATATCCTAAACTTGCTGTCAAAAATATTTTAGAAAAATATTAAGGTTTAAAATGATGTGTGAAATAACATTTTTTTAACTAGAAAAAATCAAAATTTAAAAATGAAGTGACTTGTAAGAAGTAATTTTCAAACACTAGAAGTGAGGGGAATAGGGTAGAATTAACTAAATCTTTATATGGCCATAATCATGATTAGGGTATCTTGTCAAGAACCAATTTTCAATCTTTAAAATGACAAAAAAATTAGCTAGTTTTGGTTGGGTGACACATGCATTTTAAGTTATGTGTACTTGAAAACATTATGTTTATGACAACGCATCAAACTCATTGCATAATTGTTTTTTTTGGTGATCTAGCATTAATTTACATTTTGTTGTTTCATATGTGCTTGACAATATATATGAAATAATGTTCATTTACTAGTTCTTATGCTTGTAGCTTGAAAATATTTTGAACTTCATTTTAAAAACACTTCATCAAAAATTTGCAAAAGGTATATGATGTAATTTAATGGCAATTAATATCCAACAACAATTTTGGTTTATGGTTCAAATTCAGTGCAATTTGATTCCATTTATTAATCCTATTGATTACTTTACCAAGTTATAATTGTTGTGACCAAAAATAAATGTTTTTTACTAAGAATTATGTTTAATTACATTAATTTGTGCATCAAATTTAAAAATTGAACCATCTTTAATATGTTTATTACAACTTATAAAACTCATGGTCATTCCAAACTTAAGATAAATCAATATGAAGGAACAACATGGTTAGTAACTTTGTAGTTGAATTTTGTGAATTGTTTAGAGTCATTTATATCATGACATTTTTGGGGGGTTACCATGATTGTGACTTTAGCCATATTTGGTCTTTGGAATTTAACTAAAACAATATAGAAAGATGATTAATTTTTTTTAAATTCATCTATAATTTATCACCAAATTTGAGTACATCTTCTTTAGGATGATTACTCCTTTGTGGGTGAAAGCACAATCAAGTAGACTAGTTATTATACTTTTATAGGTTAAATTACAAGTACCTTAAAATATATCATGAAAATATATGTAATTTGGTTGGGTAAAAAGATTGAAGTTAATATGGTTCTTGATTTTATGTGAAAAAATATGATAAAAACATATTTAATCAATAGTTAAGTAAGATTATTGTGAATGAAAGTAGGTGCAAGTAAATGTCTTATTTCATAAAAATAGGTGCAAGTAGATTAAAACAATGCCCAAATCAAAATAAAAAATAAAAATGGAAGTTGGTAGATGTGGATTAAACCCTACAAACCTATTCCACACTTACTATAATAACAAATTTGCACTACAATATGCACACATTCACAATTCTTGCATTGATTTTAAACACACATATTTTTGCAGTTCATTAAAACACCATATTCATGGTTATTTCATATAACCAAAATTTGTACTTCAAAATATAATGTAGAAAATCCAAAAACAAAATTATACTTCATTTCCTTTTTTTATATACTACAAAAAATTCACATTGTAACAATATGAATATGAAAATCATTACAAAAATATGTACTTCTCTTGTTTACTAAAAATTTCAATCGAAAAAATACAACAAAAAATCCCATGTTTTGTTGAAATCAAATCAAATAACAAAATTAATATGTGGCATCTCAAAAACAAAGTCTATAGTTTTTGTTACAAAATACCTACATCTATCATTACTCCAAATCTATGTGTCTAAGAATGAAAATTCTTTTCCCAAAACTCCCATCTTTTGGGTAGTCCCCAAGTCATCATCAACATGATTCAAAACTAAACAAGATTCAAAATTTAAACCTCCTATGTCCAATGATCAATCCCTATCCTTAATGCCTTGTTCATCCAAAATAATGTAATCAACCCATTTTCATCTTCCTCCATTAACTCAATGATCTATGGTTCTATTTCTAGGGGTTGCATCTTTGATTACTTTACCTATATTACTGGAGTAGTCTCCACCTATTCTTGTTCTTGAATTATATGTGGTTTTTTATCTTCCTAGCCCCCTCCTCTACACTCCTATGGTTCTTCAGTCTATATCTCCTCCTCCTAAGTTATCCCATTGGGCCTTACTTCAACCTCCTCATCTTGACCCGATGTCTTTGTACTTATTGGATTCCCATAGACAAACTCTGGAAAAAATTTCTGATATATCTCTAACTTGTACCTAAGGTTCCTTTCATCAACTCTATGTTAAGTTAGATTTTTCTCCAACTCCTTTGCAAAGTATTCCTTTGCAACTTCCCACCATTCCTTAGACTTTGCATTAGAATCCTTCATCTTGTTTTTGTCTTTATCAGAATGTAATATTGCAACATCTATTCATAATCCTCCAACCTTTTCTTCACACTAGTTGGGTCCAAACTCTTCTATTGTTCATTTACAATCTCCAACTATGTTTGCAACTATTGTAAATTCCTTTAATATTCCTTATTTGCTTCCATCATCTTCTTTTTTTCGGCCTCTATTGTCCTTCTTCTAAGTTCTTTAAAATTAAACAAAGAATCACTTTCCATATTCACCAATTCCAAATCTGTCAAAACATTTTCCTTCTCTTTCTTCTCTTTAATCAATATTTCCACCTAATTAACCAAAGCCTCATGTTGTTATTTGTAATCACTATAAGAAATCATAGTTGCTTTGATTGGAAAACTAAACCAAAAATTGGTCATTTTGACATTTAATCAATTTGACCACTTAGTCATATTGGACAAGTTTATTTAAACATGTCCAATTTGACTGATGGTTTTTTTGAGTAACCACAAAATGGTTTTTTTGACTAGTCAAATTGGACAAAAATTTGGGTAGCCCAAAAATTATTATTAAAAAGTAATTTAATTTGTAAAAATAAAAATGTAAATAATAAATAAATAGTAAGTACCTACCTACCCACCCATGGCCTCCTACCTATTTATCCACAACCCACCAATGTATTATACATTTACACACATGTACAAGGTATATATATAAATATACATACTCCACATAATATATGTTGGTAAAAGGAATTGAACCTTGGTCTCCTTGGTTCCACACCAATGTCTTGGCCATTAACTTCCCCACCACTTTGTAAAACAATATGATACCAAATGGATTTAACATGTATCCTTGAACTTCCATGAAAGTTTTTGTCAATGTGTATAACAACATTTGAATTTCAAATTTTTTCATAAGTAGGTTAGTAGGTACCTAACTAAGTAGATAGGTAGGTAAGTAGATAGCTAAGTAGGACATAGGTAGGTAGAGGTAGGTAAGTAGGTAATTAGGTAAGACATATTTAGGTAAGTAAGTAGGTATGTGTTAGGTAAATAGGTAAATAGGTAGCTAGGTAAGACATAAGTAGGTAGAGGTAAGTAAGTAAGTAATTAGGTAAGACATATTTAAGTAAGTAGGTAGTTATGTGTTAGGTAAATAGGTAAGTAGGTAGGTAGATTAGTAAGCATAACAAGTAAGCTAGCTAACCAAATTAATATGGCCAATTTGACTAAACATGGCCATTTAGTCTAGTTGATTTGATTAGGTCATGGGCATCTTGATGGACCATTTTAAAAATTTGTTCTTCTTGATTAGATGTATAATTTAACACTTGGTCAAAATAATCACTTTAATAAAAAAAACCAACCAAAAGAACCATGTGCTTTTCATGCCCCATGCCTTTAGTCAAAATGAACATTCTTTTGGTCAATTTGGACACTCTAATCAAGTTGAATCTTTTGAAAAACCATGATTTCTTGTAGTGAATGGAATAATGTTTCTACCCATTTTTTTTCTATTACTTCTTAGGCTTTAATAATTTTCCTTAACTCCTTTAGTTCCTCCTCATGTGATTTCACTAGAATTATCTTAGCTTTAAGCTTTTTATTCTCATCTTGCAATTTTTGTATGAACGCTTTAATTTTCTACTCATTCTCTATCCTATTCTTCCTTTAGATTTTTATGTTATGTTTGTACTCCCTCTGGAAGTCCCTCTCCTTATCCAATTCCACCTACAATATTGCCTTTTCTTTCTTTTTTGTGGCCAATTTATTCTTTAGACTACTCACCTCCAAATTCAAATTCCCCATATTCAAACTCACAATTGCCATGGTCTGAAACAATTTAGTTACCTTATTTGCTTGCATTACTTTTGTAACTACCTTGTCCATAGACTTTGGTGTACTTGTCTATGTCGTAAGATTTTTGGATCCTTTTACAAAAGGTCCCAACTCATGTACTAATATACTACCTAGCCCAAATTCAAATGAATGCCTCCCTACAAATCCTAGTCTATTAATTGGTACTTGTAGTTCTAGTGGTTTGAACACTACTATAGGAGTTTGTGTTCCCATTCTTTCCATCTATAATTGAATAGCTTGTAGACCTCCTTGTGTTTATTGTTTTTGTTGTTATTGCTTTTGCTCTTATTGTTGCAAATGTTGTTATAAATGCTCGAAATGTTGTGGACTTTCATGGCTATCCATCCAATCTTCATAAACGTCCCCATAAGTCTATGGATGTTCCTCACCCTTTGGAATCTTGGTACCATCCTCTTTTTTACCTTTTGCCTCTATTCCCTCATATATTTATCTTGTGGAGATGATATTTACCTACCTATTAGTATTAATGGCATTATAGATGGTGCCACTCTCACCCTGATCATTTTTTGAGCCCGTGCTTCTATGCTCTCTTGCTCTTTCTTAACTCTTGATCCTAAGGCTCCACCTTCCTCAATTTTGTTTTTCTTTTTTAGAGCACTTCTTGGAAATTTTGCTACAACCTTATTTCTATACTCCAATGTTACTTGCATCTTTTCTCTAATTTTCTTGACCTTGACCTATGGTTTCTGTGGATTCTCCTTTTGGTGAATAAACATATATTTAAAAATCTTTACCAGTATCAAGGCTGATTGATAGGTGTCCATTTTGTCCCCCTTATTTTCCTTGACATATTTATACCACCGATCAAGCTCACTACACAAACTATTGTATATAATTTGTGCCCAATTCACCTTCTTCACCTTTTCTACTTTCGTTAATGTGATGGCATTTTTATTGCTAAAATACATCATTTTCTCTCTTTGATAAATCACAAATATGATTGTTGGGTATTTAACAAAGTATGGCCAACCCAAATTCTTTACATTCCACTGATCTCCTGCAAAAATTGTGGGTGCAATTCTACATGTACTACTTGCAATACTACTATCTTACTGACTTACCCTTTCAGGTCTTCTACATACCCTTCTACATAGACTCCAAAGACATCTACAATCAATTGATTACTAATGACATACACCTTGTCCTAATAACCAAAATAGATATTTGTGCCATTGATAACAAATGTGTTCAAAAATTCTAGCATAATATCTAGAATCGGTGCTTCCTAGTTCATTAGAAACAGAGTGACAAGCCCTGCTTTAGAACCCCACTCTTCCTTTTCATCAATGTCCTTCCAATTCTCCACCCTTTCAACATGTTTATCATAATTATATTTTGTTTGTATCCACATAAATTGGTCAAGATTTGGAATGTGAATACCTTTGTTTAAAAGCGTGGTTCTATCCAAAATGGTTGCACATCTTTTCGACTTAGTAAAACCTAGCGCACTCATATTGATCTCCATCACACTTGGTTGCACTTATGTTGACATTTGCACTTTTGTTGATGGCTACATTCCTACTTCAAATACTTCTTCCTGCATTGCGTCCTTTTGCACACTTGTGCATCGACAGATTACTGCTCCACATCTTCGTCTTCCTCCAATTTTTCAATGTTCACTAGATCCACTGATGTAGCTCTTGGTCTTGCTTGCACACTTGAACTCCAACCTTTTTAACATATGCACAACTAAACTCAACTATAGATGTTATGGTTTTATATATTTTTTGAATTTTCGTATGTGCAAATTGCATCTTCTCATTGTACATTTTGCCTTCTTCACATTCTAAAGATGATGGTGAATGCAATGATGACCTTATTGCCAATGGCTAAATCTTTAACACTCCAATACTCTTTGCTATTCTCAACTCTTCTTCTACTTTTTTTTTTTTTCAACAATTCAACTTCTCTTGTCTCCATTTGTGTTCATTTGTCTATGTTTTTTTCTCCCTTGCTATTATTTGCAATTTTTCAATCACATTTTTTGCATTCATGCTTCTATGCACTCTAGAACTTCGAAAACACACATAACTTCTAACAACAAACGAAAACAAGTTTCGACAGTTACTTCATTTTTATTCATCCTTGAGCTTCTCGCCTATTGCATTCATTTTTTGACCTGCCCACCATCTTTTAAGTAACACCTTATCTTTGAAATTATGACGACCCATCACCACCACTTTTTGTGTCAAGTGGAAACATGTCACATCATCATTGTGAATGAACACCTCAGATCTCATTTACTAACTATTATGCATCCATAATCTTCCTGAATTAGCTATATGACTCCACATTGTTCTCCTTTTATGCCTTTTGTTGAATGTGCTAATACATCTACTGTGTTAATATATCTACTAACTATGTCAAAACATCTATTGGCTATACTGATACTTCTACTAATTATGCTGACAAATCTATTGATTGTGCCCACACATGTGATGACTATGCAAATACATCTACTAATTTAGTTGATACCCCTATACACCAACTTCAGATTTTTGTATCCTAGATTCCTCTTTTCTGTAGTTGTCATTCAACGATTGTTTCATCATTTGAAATTTTGAAGTCAATATTGTTTTAACCTTAGAATCTTCCATTCATTTTTCTTTTTCATTGCCCCATATTTGTGGTTTTTGTGTTACATAATCTTCATCTTCCACGTTTGTATCAAAATCCTCCTCTTGAAGTCCACCTACACTTTGTTCCCAATACACTTGCATTTATTGTTCTTGTTTTTGAACTTCAGATTCCATGTATCTGTATGGTTTGAGCTTATTCACATTGATTAGCACATGATTAACCTCAAACTTTTCAATTGTCACTAATAACACAATGTTATTAAGCAACACATACTATACTATGTATGGTCCAAACCATTTCTTAGTAAACTTCCCTAGGTGTGACTTATTTCCATTTGGAAACCATAAAACATAATCACCAAAATTGAACTACTTTGCTAACTCCATAATGTTCTATTCCATTGTTGAATACCATTACATTTTATAATTTGCATCCTAGCCTCTTACAACTTTTCCAACTCTAAAACCCTGTTAGTTAAAACTCTTATTGGAATATTGTCTCTTTGCTCTCCACCAACAACTGGCATTATGTATTATGTGGCATCAATGGATGTAATCCATACACTAATTGATATGGTGTATACCTTATTGCTATTTTATGTGCAGTTTTGTATGAAAATAACACTATGGATAGATGCTCATCCTAATCTATTCTATTATCACTAATTAACTTGGTCAAAATTGTCCCAAGTTCCTTATTAATATACTTAACCTGCCCATTCCTTTGAGGATAATAGGTTGTAAAACTCACATGTTTCAACATAAAATGATTTGTAAAATACTTGATGGCATCATTAATGAAATGAATTCCCTGATTTATGACTATAGTCAAAGGACATCCAAACCTAGTTAATATGCACTCATATAGAAATTTTGCTATTACTATTACAGTATTAATTCTAAATGGTTTTGCTTCCACCCACTTGGTAGCATAATCTATGGCTACAAGAATGTATTTGTTTTTTGAATATCTACTTGTTGGCTTAATTGGCCCCACAAAATCAAGTCCCCATTTCATAAATGGTTCTTTTGAAAGACTTATGATTAGTTTTACAAAACTTTAAGTCACCAATCTGCTTGTTCTTTGGCATGCATCACAAGATCTGAAATAATCATGCACATCTCTGTACAAAGTTGGTCACCAATATCCCACATCCAATATTTTCTTCTATGTGATTTTAGTTGCAAAATGACTTCCTAATGGTCCTTCATGGAATTCTTTCATCACCGTCTATGCTTTTGTAGTTGTCAAACATCTTCACAATTTGTTGTCTTGGCCCATTCTGTACAATTCACCATTTTTCAATGTGCAAGGTTTTATTTTCTTAACTAATCTTTACTTCTATTGTATAAATAATGTGCCTTCGATCTAGTTTTTTTTCAAAAATTCTTTTACGTCATTCAGCCATTTAGGCTCTATGTAAAATAAACTTGCATTTGTGGTTTGATCAGGCACACTTGTGGGTTTTGTAATATCTGGTAATCTTGAAAATGCATATGTAAGTACATGAATTTTTCCTAGCTTATACTATTGGGAAATCATATTCTAGGAACAATAACAACCATTTAGTTATTCTTGTTGAAACATGTGGTTTGTTGACCAAATAGACGAATGCCATATGATCATACCCTCCAAACGACATCACCTTCCATATAAAAGCCCCCCAGTTTGTAACAAATGTAGTCTTATATTTGTCTTCTAGAACTATAGATATTTGATGATATCCTAAATATCCATCAAAAAAAGAATATGCCTCATACCTTGTTACTATGTTTAGAACTTCATTTGTAAAAGGTAATGGGTATGGATCCTTTTTTGTGGTGGCATTTAATTTTTAAAAATCTATACAAAATTTCAATTTACCATTCTTTTTAGGTATTATCATTATAGGTGACAACCATGTAACCTCCTCTACAAATTGAATGAATCTAACTACTAACAATTTATCAATATATTGTTTGATTGCTATAGCATAGTTTGGATTTAATTTGTACCTGGCTTGATGTGTCGGTGGTATAATAGTATCCAATTCAATTTTGTGTTATGCCACTTCTGGTGGAATCCCTTTTAAATCTTTGTATGTACATGTAAAAACATCTTTGAATTCCTTCAACAATCGTTTTGTTTCCAACACTTTGCATGTCTCCAAATGTGCATTAATTTTCACATGCAAAAGCATCTTTGGGTGATATCACTAGGAATGTCACACCTTGATTTTCTTGGACCCAATGAACTTTAAAAAATCATAAGAAACATTTAAATAAATATTTTCATAAATTTTTAATGAATACATTATTAGGTTGCATAAATTTTTAATTTTCAATAATATCAAAAAAAATTGTATTTTGATGTTCCTAATCATTGCATTTAAAAAACATTTCAAAAATGTCACATTGGTTTCTTTCTTTGAACTTTTTGGTCAATAACACAAATTTGAAACATGATTTGATAATTTTCTTGAGAATTTTTTTCTTAAGGTAATTTGCAAGTCATTTTATTTTTATCTTTTTATTAAGTAATTAATTGAATAATTATAATTTAGTTATGAATTTTTAAAGTTAAGGCTATCAATTTTTGAAAGGGCACTTTTGATTAAGAATGCGAATTTTAACAATTTTTAATTTTTTAAATTCCAAAATAAACTTCAAACTATATATTAACACTTATAATTGATGAACATGAGAAACAAAATTTTATAGTTGTGAAAACATTTAAAATAAAGGGCCTAGGAAAATGATTTGGCCATTTTTGGTTCCTTAACCATTATTTAAAATGGTTCTTAGTGGTACCACCGAAGGATTTTTTTTGCCCTCCAACTATGGTTTTGCATCAATTTCTAATTTGAGCTTCATCAACTGTTGGTCTTTAGTTAATGTCCATCAAGTTATTTGTAATTCCTATGTTTTGATTTTTGTTAGAATTTCATCCACCATAACATTGTTTGGCTGATGATTGAAGTACATTTTAAGATACACCTTATCCTCCAGAACTACTTCTAGTTCATATATGTTGTTAGTTATCTTCTACTTTGTTATTTATGCTCCTGATTTTAACTTTAAATTATTAATCTTCACATGAACATCCATGACCTCCACATTTGTGCTTTTCATAGAATAAATTGTGTTAAGTAAATTGATTATTCCTATTGAAAACAACTCTAGCTCTGTAGTAAAGATGATATTTTCTTCTTCATATGTGATATCATTTTGATAGTTGTAGCATAGTAACATTTTTGGTTTTCTTACTTCACCTCCTTAATGCTTGGTGACTATAATTGTTTAGACTTTCCCATTGCCTTGTATGGTGACAATGTTATTCCCCCAATCATGTGCCACTTTAACATCCCTTAACCATGGTTTCCCCAACACCATGGAATAACTAGAATCTATTGCATTATTATGAAGCATAGTAAACATAGTTATGTAAGGAATGCCATAAATATATATCTTCAGATCTCTAATCAACCCCCCTTGGTTTTGTGGTTGTTTGAGTTGCCATCTTCAAATTATATGGTGTAGGTTTAGGCTTTGGAAGCCCCAACCTCAATCTCAACTATTTTGTGATGATATTAATTCCAGAACCTCCATTTAGCAACACATCCTCTATTGTTTTATTCCCAATCTGTACTTGGATAACTGCCATGTGATTATTTATTGCTACAATAGTTGTTCCTACCTCTGGTACTAAAGAACTAATTTGTTTCTTTGTGGTTGTTATGTTTAAACTTTGAGTTTTCTTTGGTTTTAACTTTTGCCAAAGATACCTTTTTAATTCAAGAGCTATTTTAAACAATTGTCCCAAATTTAAAGTATAACCTGTTTCTAGCATTTACTTACCAATGTCCAAAAAAATCTCTTCTATTGTAATCAAATTTTCTTGTGAATTCATTACCCTTTGAGATTTTTGTGATTCCACAAGAGTAATATTTGGCATACTTGGCCAGGTTGTGTTCCATCCCTCCATGGATGTGGATAGCCCTTTTGTCTGGGTCTATGTTTTCTAAATTTGTTGAATTATCTCCACCATTGATTTTTTCAACTATCCTTTTTTTTTCCAAGTTAGTAGCATTTTTTGCTCTCCTTGGTGTTCTATCCTTGAACACCTATTTTTCAATTGCCTTCTTGTTGTAACATTAACATCCACCACATTCACATTTATATTGATTGTTTATGTCTCAACAATAGGTTGAACTTCTGCTATTATCATAAATTTCCCATGAAACATCTTAATAAACTTTGGATGGTTTTTCATTTTATGTCCATTCAAACCACATATATGGCATGCATATGAAGATGTCTTCTATGGTTTTTGACTTAGTTGTGTTGCCTCTGTGGCTGCCACTATGGTCTACTCTTTATTCTTTCTGCATGTCTCCACATTGTGATTAATCATTCCACAATTTGTGCAATACTTGTTAGTCTTCCCTATATTATTCTGTGTTTTTGGTGGTGTTGCATGTTTAGTACTATGTGGTACTAAAAGTGCACTCCTTGTTTCTGTAGTAGTCATGTTTTCTTCACACAACATTATTGTTTTCTTATGTTGTTGTAGTGTTGACCTCTTCATCCTTGCAGTCGTAATTCTAAGGTATGATTATAAGCTTGCCTTAAACATAGTAGCCAAGAAATTGTTTGTGGTTGGTACTTGTAAACCATGAACCAACTTATGAATCCTCTCATAGTAAACCTCCACTCTCTTAGTCTTTTCCTGCTTCATGTTCTTTAGCTCCATGTATATTTGCTTGTCACTTTGAATCTTTTGATGACATTTGCAAAATGCATGTGTAAGCTCTAAAAAAATACAGTCAAGAAATTCTAACATGTAATTGTGGCATTAATTTGATGCTATATTTCTTAGCATATAGCTAAACATATTCATGATATATTTTTCAGAAGTTTTTGCATTTGCTTTCATTACAAAATTGAACACTCTAACATGAGCATTTGGATCAACATCTTTTTTGAAGTCGAGATATTTAAAAGTTACTATATTTGGCCTAATAAAATGGCCATTTCTATGATCAGGGATTTATGTAGTTACAACATATGGTTTTCAATATCTTCTTCTTGGAATTTTAGCATTTGTATTTATGTACCTTCCAATAGCCATTGAGTTCATCAGTGGTTGATATGCAATCTTGTTCACATGAGTAATCATTATCGAATTGGTAAACACCATATGAGGTGTCCCAACAACTCCAATAGTTATTGCTAGTCCTGAACTCCAATTCAAATTCCTTCTTGTTGAGATTCTGCCCAATCCAAGACCCAAATTTGTTACAAATCCAATTAGTATTCCACCTCTAACAACATTTGTGCTAGGTGTAGCAACCATTTCCACTCTTGTGGTTGTTATGACAACATTAGGTGATTAAGTAACCTTTATTCTAGCAAGTTGTTTCTCGATTTCGGTAATTGTTGCTTTTGACACTCTTGGTAAAGTTAGATTTACTTGAATTTGATGATGCCCCATTTTGTGGTTACCCATTGGTATCCTCTATGGTGCAAAATGTGGATGTGAATACATTTATGGTACTCTTATCTTGAATTGAATGGATGGACGAATTTGTTGACTTTGTGGTCTTAATTGACCTTCCAACTCCATGCCTTTTGGACTATTATGGACTACAGGAATTCCTAGTTCCTAATCCTATGATTGATCCATTAATGTTCTTGCCACATTCTGTAACTCCACATGTCTAACAATACCTACTCTGATGTGAAAAGGCACAAAAGGACAATCCATGATTATAGGTCCTTCTTCCTCATAGAATGCACAAACTCTTGAAAGTAATCTAGCTACCTTCAAATCCATAGATTCATGATCTCATGTTTTGATTGTGTACTTTATTTTATCCAACTCTAGATTTCCTTAATGTGAGTATGATTGTGGTATTTCATCCAACACATTCACCTATGCTTTTGCATATTTAGATGATCGTAGGTAATTTTCCTCAATCTCCTCAAGCACATCAATATTGGTGTTTTTTTTCGCCTCCCAATCTTCCATTAGTTCATAATATTTTGGAGATGGAAACTAGTACACAAACTTGGATTATATACCTTTTATAATATCCCTTCTTCGACTAGTTACCAATTTTGGACTTGAGATTTCCAGTGGTTGACCAGGTACTATAAAAGCCCTTGTTTCATTTTGATCCTTGTAACTTTAAACCATAGATTGTGGCTGAAAAGTATATTGCACCCATTCATTTGGGTGAGAATTCAACTGCATCTCCCTCTTGTGGTAAAAACAACCTATGCCTTATAGGTCTTTCTTTTGTTCCCAGAATTTGTCTATCCAACATCAGATTTCAATATGGGGTTTTTATGATTCCCACATACTCCTCTCCATTTTCAAGATTATCTTTTGTTTTTTGTTTCGTAATTTAACGATTTGCTTCCAAATCCAATTGTCGTTGTAAACTTTGGGTCACCATTTGATTCATTTTGTTTCACAATCCTTCTTCTTTAGAATCTATAGATCGTTCTACAATCCTTACGATGTCAACTGCTTAGACCTTTGATGATTTTTAACATACCCATTTTAAATCTAGATTGAAAACTACATTACTATTCTGATCACCCTCATTTACAATATTAACAATGGAAAATGTAAAAAACCCTCTTGCTCTAGTAAAAAAAAAAGAAAAAATGGCTTAAAATATGGTTGCCAAATGGTAGATGTGGATTAAATCTCTACAAACCTATTCCACACTTACTATAACAACATATTTGCACTATAATATGCACACATTCACAATTCCTACATTGATTTTAAACACACCTATCTCTGTAGTTCATTAAAACACCATATTCATGGTTATTTCATATAACCAAAATCTTTACTTCAAGATACAATGTATAAAATCTAGAAACAAAATTATACTTCATTTCCTTATATTTTTGATACTACAAATAATTCACATTGTAACAATATGAATATGAAAATCATTGTAGAAGTATGTACTTCTCTTGTTTACTGAAAACTTAAATTGAAAAAATACAACAAAAAATCCCATGTTTTGTTGAAATGAAATCAAACAACAAAATTAAATATGTGGTATTTCAAAAAAAAAGTCTATGGTTTCTGTTACAAAGTACTTACATCTAACATTACTCCAAAATTGTGTGTTTAAGAATGAAAATTCTTTTCCCAAAACTCCCATATTTAAGTAGTCCCCAAGTCCCCAAGTCACCATCAACATGATTCAAAACTAAACAAGAATTCAAAATTTAAACCTCCAATGTCCAATGATCAATCCCTATCCTTAATGCCTTGTTCATCCAAAATAATGTAATCAACCTACCCCCTTAATAAAAGCCTTAAAGTATACTGTAGATTTTGTGAAAACATGTAATTTAGAAATGTTATATTTGGTTTTTGGAAATGAAGTAAGTTTAAGACATTAAATTTTTAAATTTTCAAATGCATTATTTACACACTTTTGTGATGCAATTGTTTTTCATTCTTATGAAATTTACATTCTTATGATGTCAATTGAGGCTTCATAGTTTTACATTTTGATTGGAAGAGTTCTTGAACTATTTTCATGTTAAGATGTGAAAATAATTACTTTCAAATTAGAGAAGATTACTTTTGTGGTTTACTTGATTGTGCTTTCACCTTTGTGTAGGAAAAAAAAATTCTTAAAAAAAACATTGGAGTGAAGTGTGAATTGAAAACAAGGTTAAATGTCTAATCATAAACAAATAAACATAAAAGAATTTTTAAATCTATTCATTTTCTTACAAAAATATTAAGCATGCAATAAGAATAGGGAAAAGAGGTGAAGAATAATAATTTTTTCAATGTTCATCATTAAGGGAGCTTGGGCAATCCCGAAAAGAAAAAAATGAATTAAAACATATAACTGAATGAAAATTGTTGATGCAAATAGTTTACTTATTTTTTGTATTCATCTCATAGGTTAAAAACTCCAAGAGTTAAAAAGTGTCTAGCTTAAGTAAAAAAGAAAAGTTCAAGTTGGAAGGTGCACTTTTACATAAATAACCTTGAAGTGCAAGAAATTTCAGTGCAACTAACATTTGTACAAGTGCAAAAAAGAAAATGGAAGAGCAAGTGAGAATACAAATGTTAAAAAAAGTTGGAGATGCCAAGTGTGAACACAATGAACTTGCAAGTGCAAGTGCAAAAATGTTTATGGAAGGAAAAGGAGTTTCATTGAATACCTAAGTTGTGGTAACCCAAGTGTAATAAAGTGGAAAACAATGAACAACACATCACAACATGACAAGCAACAAAATAAAGTAGTATGACAAGCAATAGAACATAACATGATGAATAGTAAAGTAAAACATGGTGAACACCCCAATGTAACATGAAAAACAATAATAAGGATCATTGAACCAAATACAATAGAACATAATATAATGAACAACAAATTGTAACACAATGAGGAATATAGTAGAATTGTCACAAATGACATTCTCAACATTGTCACAAACATCACCATTGTTAAGATCATCGTAATCATCATAATGGATGAATTTCATCCATCATTGTCCACTTTTCATCCATGATGGATAAGTTCATCCACCATTATCCACTTTTCATCCATAATCAATAATTATTTATAGTTTATTTATAGTTTTAAAAAGTTGTCAAGAAGGTTCCTTGGATGGTGGGCACATGAAAGTTCCATGGAAACTTCTTTAAATTAGGTTTTCAAAAAGGTCTAAATAAAGGTAGGACCCCCTATTACTTTCAATTTGCTCAACACCATTTTGAAGTATGATTTTGCACCATAACCTTGTTTGTTTTATTTAATGTTCATGCTTTCATATATTATCATAATAAAATTTTCTTTAAACAAGTTTTTGCCTTGCACGTTTTGTGTTCTTATTTATTATTTTGATTTTCTATGTTTGGATTTAGATTTAGGCCTCCTTTTGCCATAGTTTATCTTGGTCTTTGTGTACCTTGAAAATCCTTTGCTTTCAAAATTTGTATGCTTGTGACAAGATCACAATGAACACCCCAATGCAACATGATGAACAATAGAGCAAAACACCATGAAAAATAAAATGTAACATGATGAGCAACAAAGTAGAATTTGACAAACACCCATTACACCAAAAAGATGAATCTATGATTACATCTATGACTACATTTACATACAATGATTCATGTGAAATTCATGATCAAAACTACATAGTTGAATGAAACATGCCATTTTTACAATGTGATAAATGAATAAGTCAACATGTCCAATGACATTGCTAACTTTTATAGTTTAAAATGTTATAATTATTATGTTTATTATTTCTTAATTATAAAGTTTGGCCATGTTAATGGACACATTGATGTAGTCACGTATGCCATGGTCAAAGCAACATGTTTCATTCAACTACCATATTACATTTTCAGGTTTGATGGCAATTAAATTATTTTTGGAAATATCAAATTTCATAAAAAAGTTCTATTTGAAATGTCAAATTTTAAAGAATTTACAAAGAAGAGTAAAATATAAAAATTGATGAAAACCTATGAATTCTTGATTCATGCCGATCCCCCATTTTTGTAAAAAAATAAAACAATGAATGTTATAATTTTAGTCTCATTAGGTTATGAAACTTGGTTTATAGTTGGAAGAAAACTTGCCAAAGAAGTTGATTATATTTATTGCCAAAATTCCATAATTTTTTTTCTATTATTGATGTGGATTTTGAAAAAGAAAATAAATATTCAACAACTAAATGCTAAACTTGAAAATGTATTTATATTTTAATACACTTGGAAATTTGAATAATTATTTGTGAATTTCTTGAAGTTGAGGTTTCATTTTTAAATTTTGGCTATTATGGTCAAATGTAAGCAATATGACAAAATTTGAAGTCTCGATTGAATGTAATCATGTGGTCTTAATATGATGATCCCTACATGAGTAAAAACTCTTTGTCATGTAGTATTAATGGTAATTAGGGGTGACTAACTATGTGCAATGGAAATTACAACTTACTTCCATTATTTTCCAAATGACATGTAAAGAAATATAAAGTCCAATTTATTATAAAATAGTGAATATTATAATTTAGTTAAATGTAAATAGGGTTCTTAGAAATTGGATTATGAAAATATATTTTAAATAATTTTAATTTTAATAAATATTTCTTTAATATTCAATTATTTCATAACATACCGAAAAATGATTACTTTTAAAAATATGCATAACAAAATGACACACATGATTACATGATTAAAATTGGGACATGGTCATGAAATATTTTAATCATGGATGCTAGGTTTTTAAGTCATGACAAGAGCAAACACAATAAACAACAAAACAACATGATGTGTAGCAAAGTGGAACATGACATGTATCAAATTATAACATGACAAACAATATAATCACAAGCCAAAACACAAAACAAAAAGAACAAATGTAAAGCAAAATTAAACAAGTAAATTGTTTGAAAATGTTGGGAAAATCAATAAAAAAAAATAATGTTGGAGCAATGGTTTCACTTTCCTTTTAAAAAAAGTGAATAGGTTGTTTAGGAGGTGTTAGGGGTCATAATTGAAACCCTAACCCTTAATCCTAATCACAATCTAATTAACCAAATTCATAATTGTTGATAATGTATGGGTTTAAACATCACTATGAAAAAAAAGGTTGTTTTGCAACCGACCTTGCAACTCAATTTTTGAATTACAACAAACACTTGCAACTCACTGTATTTATACACCATGAATTCTAATGGACAAGTTGCATAAGTTGCAAAGTTGCAATTCACCATATATACGATGCAACTCATTGCAACTCAATTACAATTCAATCAAAACAACTCATTTTCAATTACTATTCAACTCCATTATAACTACACCCATGATGTCATGTTGACATCATTAATTGTCATCCATTATTAAAATCTGACACGTGGCATTATGAAGATTTTTGGACATAAAATTTTAAAAATATTGATCTCCATTGTCCATTATGATTATTAATGATGGTCTAAAATTGCGACACATGGCATTATAAAAAATTACCACATGGCATATTAATTGTATTTTGGAAAAAAATAAAAAATAAAAAATTAGTAGCTAGGTAGTTCATACATAACCATAGGTGGGTAAGTTGGTAGGTTTTAAGACCTATGTACCTACATATTTACTTAGGACCTACATACTTACCTACCTAACTACCTAGGTAGGTAGAAAAATAGGACCTACTTACTTACCTAGGTAGTTAAGTAGGTAGGAAAACATAAGATTAAATGCACTAAAAACTAGCCATGAAATTTTATTTTTATTTTATGTTTTGCCTTTAGGTTAAGCTTTTTTCAATTCATCCCAAAATGGCACATGTATTTTAATGTGAGAACATAAGAAAACAAACCTTCTTTATATAGTTTGTAACATGGGATTTGAAAACAAAACATATGGGTTAAATCTTTTAATTGTTCATTAGTTGCAATTGAATTACAACTATAACATTTAAACGTTCAAGGCAAGCCACATCCAAGGGGAAGGTTCCATTGTTTTTGGCATTTAAACAAAATTTGAACCCCTCCTATTGATGCATCATAAAAAATGGAATAAATTTGAGAAAATTATGGCCCCTCAAAATAGAGGGGTCAAGAATTCAAAAAACAAACCACCAAATGTTATAAAGGCTGGTTCCCAAACACCCACAAAATTCCTTGTATATTGTTTTGTTGTTATTAGAGTTCAAAGATAATTTGTAGAATTTTAGGTGGCATTCCTATAGCACTTTAAATCATTTAAAATGAATAAGAAATAAGAAAGTTATTAGGTTTGAAAGTAGGAATGGTTCAAAGAAAAAAAAAGAAAAAAAAGATGTTTTGTAAATTGGAAAGTTTATTTATTGTCTTGTCATTTTTTCATTACTCATTTTCCCTTTGCACTTCAAAAATGATTTCTAGAATTTGAGATAACACTCCCATAACATTTTAAATCACTCAAAATGAAACACATATGATGAAGATATAAGTAATTGATGAATATATATCCTTATTAAGTTATAAGTAGTTGTTTTATAATCATAACATAGTTGAACAATAATACTTTAGTAGTGGCACACTAATGGCCATACTAATCATATCAATGAGAATCATAATCGAAAACTAATTGCAAATGTATCCCATAATGGGTGGTGGAGATGTGGACACATGGCATAATCACATGTATGTACATTATACACTAGTTGCAACGTAGTTGTTGTTTTAGTGACACATTTATAATATTTTAAAAATAATTGGCACATGCAACTACAATGCAAATTTTTTAAAAGTCAAACATGGTTGATTACATATGTATATACGATGTGTATAAATTACCATATAGAAGATCCATTTTCAACTCATTTGCAACTATAATACAACTAATTGATTTTTTGATGTGTCAATGTATTTATTAATACACCATATTTATAAAGGGATAGTTGCATAACACTTGTATATGAGTTTTTTGGAGTTTTAGTTGTAGGGTATTGTGATTTCTGTGGATATGATTTCACATAGTGCATGGTAAATTAAACCAAAAAATATGTATACATAAAATCCCGTTTAAAAATATGATAGTTTTTTTACAAAAACACAAGAAAAGAGATTGGAAAGCTTTTTATGTTTCATTTTGAAAACATCTATGCCTCCATTGTGTTCATGGTAAGTTGAGTATATATATTTTTAAAAATTAGTATAATAATAAAAGTAGGTATTAAGTATGTTTGAAATTGTCTTGCAAATTTTTTTTGAAACCTACTTTTACCCTACAAGCTAGATTTTTTTTATTAGAATGTGAAAAAAATGAAAAATCACAAGTACATTTTAGGACCCCATTAATTCAAAAATAAAAAAATGTAGTGTTTCATCTACTTACAACTTATTTTAAAACTATGAAGTAAATTGTGAGCTATGCTTGAATTTCCATAAATCTATTTAAACCTACTTTAAACATGTTTATTTAAAATTTTAACAAAGTTGAAAAAAATCACTACAAGGAATCATGTTCATTCCAACCCATGTGTTTATGACTTGTGTCCAAATCAACAATTTTTGAGACTATAAATGCAACTGTCCTTTGTGGCACTTAGTAAAAATGACTTGTAGTTACATAAGTGACTACAAAGTGGCTTGCAATTTCATATGCGACTTATACCTTTGACTAATGTTGATTTTGATGAAAAATATATTTATACTATTTAGTTTTTGTGGCATCCAAAACTAGATGAAAATGTAGTTGTTTCTACAACTTGGAGGGTGGTTCATAGGTCATTGGACACCACGTGGCATCTTTTCAACTTGATTTATGACTATAAATCCTAGTTGAAAATGCACGTGTAATTAAATGAGAAAAACTTGAGTTGGCCAATGAAATTGTTAGATTTAGTGGTCTATTTGTTTTCCTTTAACTTTCTTCAATAATAAACCATTAAATGTGTAGTAAGGTTTGGTGGGTTTGTGAAAAATTTTAAGGACCCATAGCAAATAATGGTAGAAATAAGGCTAATTAATAGGTAATATGTATATGGCTAAGTATTAGGTATTTTATCATGTTAATATGTCATAGTTTTTTAATTAATTAATTAATTAAGTAGCTAGGTAATAGGTATTAGGTAGTATGCAAGTCTAATTAATAGTAGGTAATTCATTGTGTTGAATGAAATAATGTTATGTTTATTTAATTAATTAGGCTATGTAATTTATTTATTAAATAGGTTAGGGTTTAGGTAGTTGGTGTAATTAATTAATTAAGTAGGTCATGCAATTAATTTATTAAATAGGTAATAAATAGGATAGATATTAGGTAGTAAGTAATTAATAGGTCATATGTATGTGAGTCAAGTAGTAGGTACTTTAACATATTGATATGTGATATTTTTTGAATTAATTATTTAATAAGGTAGGAAATGTAATTTACTTATTGAATAGGCTAGGTAGTAGGAGTAGTTTATGGCCCATTTACAAACATTATATAATGAATAAATTATATATCATACATCTAAATTACGTTTTGTTAGTACAATTATGATTTATTATAATCAAAAGTATATATTATAATTTCTTAAATCAAATAGAGGTTTAAAATGTGAAAAAAAATTATTGTTTTTTACATACAATTTTATCATAATTTTAAGTAAAACTTAAGATACTATATGTGCAAATGTAACATAATTTATAGTTGCATATAGGCAATTAACTATATGGTGTTAATTAATATTTAGAAAATAAAATTGATTATAGATTAATCTTTTACATTAGAAATAATATGGTGAATATAAAAGCTTTTATTATATTTCAATTATAATTTATATATAATCCATTTATAAAGATTAAATGTGAATAAATTATACATCGCACATTTAAATTAGATTCTATAGGTAAAATTATGATATATCAAAAAAAAATGTATAATATAATTTTTAGAATCAAATGAAGGTTTAAAATATGAAAGATATATTTTAATTTATCATTATATTATGCATTTATAAACCATGTGATTGAACTTTATTTTTTCATGGAATGGTTGTTGAATTATATTCAATAAAAAAATTCATATACATATTTCAAATCACTTTATATTTTTAAGAAGGAAAAAATACATTTGTGTAATTAATGATAAAACCTTATGTTTAAACTTCAATTTTGTCATTTGGACAAACTTTTAATAAGATATCAAAGATGGAAAATGATGTTTTATGTAATGTTTTAAATGAAATAGGGTAAATAGATTCATGCACATTAATTTTTTGTCACAACAGGCGGCTTGGTGGTAATGGAGTTGATTTACATCCTTGGAATTCAAGGATCAATTTCCATAAATGACATGGGTTGTGGTCAACAATGGGACATTGACCAAATATTCTCTACCTAGTAGTCAACTTAAGTTAAGTGAGCTTAGGTAGGCACAATAGGTGGCCTACCTAGTAACCCAAGTTAGTTTTAAAAACCTAGCCTATGTAATGACACGTGTCAACATGGTACAAGTTGAATTTAATGAAATTAACAATAATATATGAATATATCTTTAAAATATTTTAATAAATAAATAATATAAATTAAATAAATATAAATGATGTGATTACAAAGCTTAATTGTAAAATTAATCACAAGTTGACGATGTTGTGTAAGCTTGATTTGGATGGATGAAAAGTTCATGTCAATCACATATTTATGCAATTACCATTGTAATTTGGCGCCACATATTATCTTTTGCGACAAAATTTTTATGCAACTTGTCCAAGGTGATTAAACCTTGTAACAAGTGCATGTGATAATTATGATTAAATCAGTTTATAATCAATTTCAACTTTTATAAATAAACTTATGTCTTAATTAGTGACTTTTTATATTATTTGGTCATGGGTGTAAACTTGATATAAGGAACCATTCCAAAACATGACCATTATTTAATTTCCATTGAGGGGTACATTTAAGTTAAAAGAAACCAATGTTGTGCGGTTTTAAATCGGCGCCTACAACTATCACCATCATCACACTTACAACACATAACATAGAAATACCTTGAATGATACACCACATCCAAACATGTGTTTCTTGAGTTATATAATTTTATTTGATTCATGATTTTGTTACTTCTATCACAACAACACATTTTGGGTTTTACAACCGGTTAATGAAATGACTATTTTTTTTTTTTTACTATAATTGTAATTACAAGTTCATGTTAATGATTACATAGTTATGAAAGACATTGTGGTGCCACATGGCACTATGGTTTTGTGATTATAGTCAATATCATAACTTGATGGTTTTTACACAAATATCAAAATTATCAAAAATATATTTTTAATGTATTTTTAATCATCCAAAAATAAGTAATAACAAAATTCCATTGATTTTTACAACTTTTGCTGAATAATAACAACTTATGGTCGTGTGATGTTAACGTGACATGCCACACAACAATGAAATTGACTAGTAGTCACAACATCTCATGACTTGTGACACTAACTTCACATAATGATTCATGTCATTGATTTGATTAATTAATCTTGTTTATTAGCTAGTTGAAAATATTGTTATCCTTTGCAATTAATAACAATTCGGTCTTCCATGATAATGACATAGCATGCCATTTGGCAACAAGGTGTCACAATTTTCATGGCAATCCATGATTTTTTGTGACACCATGAGTTTTTGTGTGTTTTGAATTCACATGCATGTGTACGTGTATTAAATAATCTATTGTTAACTTGTAATTATGATTACAATATTAATAGTCGTTTTGAAAAAGGTGACACATAACTCCTTGATTTTGTAATTATTTAACACACTAGCTTATGTTAACATACCTATTAAATTAACCTATGTGTATAGGCTGCTTACTAAAAACTTATTTCATAATACAGGCTATCGTGTAAGTTACTTAACTAAACACAAGAAATTTACTACATTTAATGTGTTTAAATATTCCTAGAATAGGTTACCCTACTAATATATTAACTTAGGTAGGCTTGCCTAGTTTCTTAGCTTTTAGGTCTTTTGCCAAGTCAACCTAAGTAACATCATTACAAAATATTTTATTAAGTTTGTAACCACCTCAAATTTATACAATTAAATGTGACTATGATGTGACTAGATGTGATTAAATTATCTTAGGTTTCTTTTTAGTCTAAGAATGCTTAAGTTAACCTAAGCTAGGTTAATAATAATATAGGTTGACAAATTAGTTCATTTTAAATCAACCTACGGAAGTGTAGGTCTAGGCTAGGTTGGTAGTTAGTAGGTAGGTTGACCTAGGTCAATTTAGGGTGGCCAAGGTTAATTCAAAGCTAAAAATTTTGAGCTTTATAAGTTTGTATTAAATATAATTAGTACAAAAAAAATGTGGTAGTGTAATGGATGAAAACTTGAACCCCAAAGTGAAGGTGAGGGGTTCAAGTTTTCACTTTTGGAACCTATGATACTTAGGCCATTTGGCTTAGGTTAAGTAGCTTAATCTAGGCTTCTTGGGCTAGGAATCCGATGTTTGTTTTTAATCTAGGCCACCTAGTTTAAGTTGCTTAACATAGGTAATTAACCTAGCTAGGTTGATTTTTGGCTAGGTTGTTTAGCCTAGCTAGGTTAGGCTAGGTTGACTTTTGGTTACACTAGCTACATGGGCTACATTAGGTTGACGTTTGGTCATGTGCAATGATTCATAACATGTTTGTAGATTTTTAACACATGTCATTCATCCATCAAGGCATCTTTTGTAACACTTAGTCGAATAAAACCACTAAGTTGAGATGACATGCACTTTACACGTCTTACCATGGTTAATGATGACATGGAATGTCATTATTATAAGAAAAGTTTAAAATTCTAGTCGTTAAAACGATCAAGCTTTGCAACTGAACGTCCTTTGCAATTAAATGGGTGAAACAACATGGGTTTAGTAACTCGCAAGTCACTAATTGCATATGTTGTTTTTGACTAGTATGTAATTATAAAGGCTAATTGCAAAACCCAAAATGTGTTGTGTATGTTTTGAGCTTGGATTCTTACTTGTTGTAGGTGAGTCATATTTTGAATCACTAATTTAAAGCGATTTAAAAACACACAAGTTGGGATTATATCCCATGACAAATATTTGAAACCCCATTCACACTTAAATTGGTTAAAAATTACCTAATTAATTTAACTAACCCAATTTATCCCTAACTAACTGGGACCTAACTAAACAATTAAACTAACACACTTGACACTAATAAACATGTAATTCATGAACGCATAAGCATGCTAAAGTAGGCCAATTGGTGATCCTTGTTCAAAAAATAAAAGTATGTGAAAAATAAAGTTTGCATTTTTGAACTTTAAGGCTTTTAGTGATGTTACAAATTTTGGAATGTACTTGTTATATTAAATAAACCATATATGATCATATTTCATGTATTCTATTACTTTCATCATTTTATTTATTTATTGCAAGTAATGTTTAATACTTTTTCAAAATCAAACTATTCAAATGTTGTGATATTGATGTTTGAGTTATCATGCATATTGATATATATTTTTTGAAACTTGAATATTTCAATTATGATAATGTGAAGCCTCTAAAAATTAGTTTTCCAAATTAATAGAATTATGCGTCTAAAACATGAATTTTTATATGAACCCAAACATTAATACTTGCATATAATATGTCAAAACAATCCTCCAATAGTTTGAAAGTAGCACATATGAATTTTTTGGTCAAATAATAATTAGTTAATATACTTTTACATTACTTTGTGCAATATGGGACAACAACATAAATTTGGAAAGTAGAGTGAAAGTAGGTTGAAAAAAATAGAAACACAAAATCTTAAGCTTTAATAAACATATCCATACCATCCTACATACACTCATGTAATTTTTTAATATGTTTTTAAAGATTAGGTTTTACTTTCTATGCTTCAAAGTTGACAATTTTGTGTATTCTACTTGCAACCTATACTTTTTTCGCCTATTTTTGTATGCTTGCAACATTTGGTTTTTCATGTTTTAGTGATAAAAATTGTATTAATGTTGTAAACTTGTTTAATGTGTTAACAATGTTTCAAAGATTTTATGGAAACATGTGAAATGATTTGGAATGAATTTAATGCAAATAAAGTTTTCAAATAGATTCTTCAAACATTGTAACCAATGTTTTTCACTACTTAATGTATTTTTAAATGATTACCAAAAGATTTGAAAATGAAATGTTTTTGGGGAGATTTTTCAAACACGTCTTTACATAATAATATAGCACAACATCTTTTTGGGTTATATGAAATTTTAAATATTTTTTTGCCAATTTAAAAAATATATTCTTAAGACTTTCCAAGAATATTTTGGAAAAAAAATCATTAAAGGTGTAGCATTGGCTCCCATGATTAGCTTGAATGGACTTAGAGCTAAGATGGTACTTATGTCATGTTGAATTAATTTGTACAACAATGTTTTGGAACCAGTAGGAATTCATAGTTTAAATATGGTGATCTGTGATTTTTTCCCTCAAAATGGCAAGTTTTGTATTTTTTTCCAGAAAAAACCTTTGTACAATTTGCACTAGGTTTATTTTGTCACCACAATGTGAAAATCCACCCAAAAAGAAATACTAATCACTAGTGCTTTTAAGTTTTTTTTGTTTTTAAAAGACATAAATGTTGTTGAAATGATAATTTGAAAATGACATTTTTATGGTAAATGTTTTTATATACACCTTTATATTATAGTATAAATGCAAGAACTTTTTGGGTCATAAAAATGCAAAGAAATAAAAATCAATTTTAAATTATGATTTAAAAAAAATGTTTTAAAAATTCCTAATCCTATGTTTTTGTGGCTTTTAATACTATGATTGTATTTTTAGCTAACTGATTGATAACTGTCAATTTGAAATATTGGCAATTATTCAAATATTTAAACATTGCTAGTTATATATATTGATAATCAGATATATAATTGATGAGTATATTGTAAAAACATTTCTTCATAATTGTTCAACATCAATTTAAATATACATCAAAACTAATCAAATCATAATTGTCCATGTCCCATTGTGGCACATAATGGCCATAGGATTAACCAAATAGCTACATTGTTTACAATAAAAAGTTGCCTAGAAGTTACATGGGCCACCATAGGATGAAATAAAAAATACAAATAAATAATTTTGTCCTGTGGTAAAGTTAAATTGTGTTGAACCAATAAGCATTTAGAATCAAATGGATTACGATTGGTAATTTTTTGGAATCAAAGACTTTGGTTTTATTTTAATTTTACCTTGTAACAAATGTTGTTCATTATTACTAAATCAAAAGAATCGTGGGTGATTAGACCAAATGTTTCAAAATAAAAATTAACATGTATGAACACATATTCATGAGTTTATTTGATTCATTCCACTTTTCGACTTGGGACTATTACCTATTATGCAAATATTTGGAATTTAAACCTTGTATGTACTTGTGCCAAGTGTTTTCAATTGTGTGATGTTGCCGCATTTGCTATCATCCACAAGGGGATTTAGTTAAGTTTGACTACAAAGTAAAATAAAGAATGGAAAAATCTCAAAATCTTGCTATAGTCTAGTGACTTGCTATAACATAGTATTGTCTAAACCTACAACTTATTTATAATAAGCCTACATTTTTAGTGAAAAATTTACAAATATTTTTAGTTTTCCTTTGGCACATGTTGAAAATAGTCTCTTGGAATTCACAAGGATGTGAAATTTCAAACCCAAAAAAAGGTTGCTTGTGACATGCAATTTTCACAATTGAAAACGATTCAATGTTGAATCTAAAGGTGGTACCTTTTCAAATGAATAAACTTAAGTTTCTTTAATCCTTTAAATTGCAAATATGAATTCATGATGCAAAAATATTTACATACTTGAAAAGGATTTTTTTTTTTAATGCACAATCTAATGAACATTTCATGTTGTAGGGCAAAAAATGGTAAAGTAGACTTTGAAATTATCTTGCAACATAAAATGGAAAATGGCCATCAAGTACACCTTGGTAAATTGAATTTAAAATATAATTTATTTTAATTTCTAATTATATGAATTAAAAAAAAATTCAACTATATTTTAAAACCGCATGTTTAAAATATGTTTGTATATATTCATAAAAATTCAAATAGATGTCACACCTTACAAAGTAGATTAAAATTCAAGCACAAGTAGATTTAATATTGGATTCATCCTATTTTTAAATCAATGGCATGCTGAATATACTAATGGACTTTCAAATTTTTGATAGTAAAATCAAAATATATTTAACTTCTAAATTTGTAGAAGTAAGAATGAACACAATATTAACTTATTAGTTTCATTCCTATTTCTTCCTTACTTTTATTATACTAAAGTCTTTAAAATTTTATATTCAACTCATCAAAATTCAATGGAAGCATGGAGGCTTCCATAATGAGATTTTAAAAAAGGTTTGAATCTATTTTCTTATGTTTATGTTGAAAATTTGCCATGTTTAAAATTTGGATTTGGGGGGACATATTTTTTGGTCCACTTTACCATGCTTTGACCTTATGTGAAATGTATTTAATATGAAATTGATTTGGAATTTTTTATAAAGTTCTAATTAATATAATTTAATTGATGTTTTTTCAACACAATGTTAAGACGTTAAGCATTAATTGAAGCAATATGTACTATTTTTTTTGCAAGATGTTCAATTGGAGATTTTGTCAACTCTTTCATGTCTATTGTTTAGTTCTTCTATTCAAATGAAATCATGTTATGTGAAGGTTTATATTTTATAAGGTGTACCAAAATCTTGTCACAACATCATTTTTTATTTATTTTTATCTAGTCTTTTTTTACCATATAAAAACACATTTATGAATCCTTATGACAAAATCTAGAATTGTAGTGGTCTAAAATATGATCTTTTTGAAATATTTGACAACTTTTGACTCCTATTACTTTTTATGGGGATCAAAATATAAGATAAAAATGAATTACAACAAGGACTAGGTCCTTTTCGTCCTATGTGGTACACCTTAAAAGATTTTCACATGTGAATTGAACGTCTAGTACCTATTTGAAAGTTTGGAATTTCAAAGTTGGCCCCATTTTTGAAGATTGAAAATTTTCATGCAATAAATAAAAGAAAATCAAATATGTGGTTTGGGTGCAAATATAGTAATAGGAGCCACCCAGTCCAAGGCTAGAATCTTTTTTATGTAACACTCATGTAGTTTCCCAAAACTAGATGGAAACAAATAAAATGTTTCATGTGTTTAATGTGAACTAATATTGTGTACATTGATTTTGCCCGCACATGAGTAAAGTTCACAGCTTTTTATTTATTTATAACAATAAAACTTAACTATTATAAATTGAAAACTCTAAAAAGGGATTGGAATATAATTTAGAGACTCTTTGTTATTTTTGTGTTTGGGATTATGTTCAAACTGATCATGTTTTAACTTGGCACAGATGTTGGGGTTCATGATAGTAGCCTCTCCATGATTCCCCCCATGTGAAGCCATTTTCATCAAGTGCTATCAAAACTTCATTGAAACTTCTTTGTACCTTGTTCCTCCCCATGCTACCACTTTCCCTTTACACCAACTCTTGCACATGGCCCATGCCTTGGTAATGAGCAGAAGCCGCAAGGGTCACACTCAAATGATCATTAAAGTAAAAAATTTCCCTAAAGCATGATGAAGTTTGTCTGCATTTTCCCCCATGCTTTGGTTCCCATGGGACACATAATTAGGTCACATGCCACCTAAGTACAAGAAGGCAAAATAAAAAGAGCCTTAGAAGCCTTAGAAAAATCTTAGAACCATGAGGTGTTTCAAATCAAGAAGGGGCTTTGCAAGGCTAAAAGGGGACAGGGGAGCTATAAAAATTGAAGTTTTCAATCCCTCTTAAGTTGCAAATTAGTTTCATACAAACCATTAAAATATTGAGCCCTTCAAATCAGCTTTGAAGGTTGTAATGCCCTTTCCCTTGCAAATTCATATAATATGAAAAATTAGATACTTTGGAGTCCTGAAAGATGAGAGGCATATTTTTCAGAAGGACTTAGTCAAAACCCACCTCACATACAAAAGGCCAATGGAAAACAAATGGAAAACCAATGTGAGTATATAGAAAGTCCAAACCACCATTCACCCTTAAACATTGCACCTTCACATATACCTTAGGCTATTGCTTGTAGATACATTGAAAACTGCAAGGGGTCTACACGGGTTTGACAATTTTTTTTAATCTCATAGGCCTCCTGCCCTGGCCACCTTTAGGCAAGCCTAGACCCACCGCCCTACTAATAGGTCTTTAGGTCAACTCTATGAGTTTGATTCTTTTGCCTAATCCAATTCGGAACATGATAGAAAGCTATTATTGGAGTGTGCAGCACTCCACGAAGTTCACTGATATAGGAATCCCCACATTTAGAGAGTTCTCCTCAAACCAAATTCCCAATTTAACAACGAATACACAATTCAGGCAATTCCAGGCAACTTCAGGCAATGTTTACCTCTCATAGTCTCAAGTACACAACTGCAAGCAAAGCTCCTCCAAGCAAACATGGAGGAAGTCATTGAATCTAAGCTAAGCCTAACAAAACTTGCCTATTTGTGGTTGTTCTTCTCCCAAGTTGAGAATTCCTTTATGAAATATCTTGTGGCAATGTGAGTGGTCCAATCAAGTTCCAAAGCATTTTGTTGATTAGTGCTTGTCTTGCTGATTATTCTTTTGTGCGTTTTCCTATTTCTGTGATATTTTCCTGGTCCTCTAGGCTCAAAGGCTCAAGGCCCAAGGGGCAGACCTAGTTGCAAGTACGGATGAATTTGATTTCACAACCATAACAAAGACTATTCCAATGAGGCTGGAACCATGTTCGGGGATGACCATAGGTGTACTTACACTTGGAGTATTTTGATCAGGGGGATTGACTATTTGATTAATAGTTTTTCTTTGGATTGTTAAAATTTGTTGGGATTGTTTACATGTGTGTGAAATCCTCGCAGCTTATTAATTGTTTTAGAAGGACAACATCTAGAGGATGACAGACACAGAAGTTGTTTCCAAAGAGAATGCAATATTGGTTCATCCATTCCTATTGCTATTTCAATTTGCAAATTACCTATAATTGATGTTCAGCACTAATGAATTCTTAAGAGCCCAGTCAAATACACCCAATAAAAAAATTAAAAAGCTAGAAAATTTCTCAAAATCTTAGAAAATTGAACCCAGTTCAAAACACAAGAAAACTTTGAAAGTTTCAGTAGGACTTAACATATTTTTAGACTATTGTTAGATTGAGGCTGCCTGGATTCCTTTTTTTTTCCAAAAGATAAAATTATTTCAAAAGATTTGCTGAAAATGAGTGGTAGGTGCTGTATATAGGGCATAGTCTACTAGACTGTAGTGATGATGGGTTTAAAAGTACATAATTAGACCATTAAAGAAGCATGGGTACACCAATTGCAGAAGAGACAAGAGTTTTATGACTATCTTCGTTGTAGAGATACATAAATTACATGTTCTTGCTGGCAAAGATCATCATGGCATCCATATACCCTGATGACTTGCTGTAAACTTTTAGTCCTTTGAAATTAGGATCCTTGTTATTTAAAACTAGGTTACAACTGTTATGGTGTTCATTAGTAATGCCCTATAATATGCTTATGTTTAGTTATTTTGCCAGATGGGAGGATTCCAGATCATGTAGAAAAAAAAAGAAGTCATCATTACTATCGACTTTATAATCTTTAAGTTAGAAGATAAAAATATTGCATTCTATATCTTGAAAAGTTGAAAACACATGCTTGGCAAAAGAACTATAGAAGAGGTCAGTGCATAGAATGTCAAACTAGAAGCTGTTTCCTTATAACCCAGTAGCTCCTGCATTTTCCACAAAGTGTAAACTTTAAACAAAGTGTACCAAGTGTTCCAAAAATATACGGAAAATGATTCTCTTGTAGTCCTCTTCAGGCACCTAGGAGTTAAAGTTACATAGGGGATGTCATTAAGATTCTCAAGGTCATGATGCTGATGTTTGCCAGGGCTATGCAGCCCCCAGATTGGTTTCATTATATATTTCGTGGGTTGTAAGTGGAATTCTTTTGTGGGTGCCAGTTCAGATGTCAGAACTGGCTAGAAAAATATTAACAATTTGGATAAAATATTCATGGGATGAAAGACTCCATAAGTTCATTTACTGGTGGGAATCCTTACAAGGGAATAGAGGCAGGTGGCAAACTGGATAATACCGCGGCACCAGTGGGAGTACAGACATGAAAGATGTATGGAAACTTCAGCCTTTCGCTTCCATATTCCCAGTGTACTTGCAAGCACTTGGGAAAATCAGTGCTCCTGTCCCTTGTAAAGTTCAATCCCTGTTTTGAGGCTAAACTTTGGAAGGGACAGGAGCAGTGATTTTTTTGGTGGCAAATTTTCTCCTTTTCTTGATTTAAAAAAAAAAAAGACTACTCTGTCACCAATTCCCTGTTTTTTAAGAACGATTGGTCAAAAAATGATAAAATTTTCTAAAATTTAACTAAAATTCTTCACAGCTCCCTACACAATGAAAGCTTGCTTCATATTTTTCTACTTTCATATTTTGAATATTTCCAAATTTGGCTAAATATTCTCACAGTGATCCACTCCAGCAACATAACAAAAATTGAGACAAACCTGGGAGGACTCTATATTCAATACTTGTCCACTAGAATTGAGACCGAGTGTTGCAAATTGGAGAGTATAGCTGGCTCCAGATAATGAAAAGTCTGGGCAGTAACGCAGGACTGATTAATTTCTCCTATTTGTAGGTGAGAGAAAAAAAAAGGGAATAAGCAAGAGTGACCCATTCCTATAACTTGGCCCACTTGTCCTTACCCGACAGTCGTGGAAAGACCCTTCAAGATAAACCTTCCATCAATACCTTTTTTATAGCGGTGTTTCAGGCGCCTGGGAAAGAATTGGCGTATAGCACATTTCTGTAGCTGTAAAGCGGTAACATGTAATATAAAAAGCAAAACTACAGAAAAGATAGGTGGGTAGCAGGGATAACAGATATCATCCCTTTACTTTGTTTTCAGAATCTACTCTGTACGGGTGGTGCCAAGGACAGATACCCTACGAGTATACAGATCTGGCCATAACGTCGCACCCAGGCACAAGTTTCTGATAGACAGCAAGAGTAATTGTTAAATACTGTATATTGATAGTGTGTACTAATCACATTAAGAGCAAATAGCACAGTGTGTAACTGTGGTCATAGCAGCCTAATGGAAAGAGAGCCTTGAGTAATTGTTAAATACTGTATACTGAGCAACAGCGATCATAGCAGCCTAATGAAAAAAGAGCTTTGAGTAATTGTTATACTGATAGTGCATACTAATCACACAAAGAGCGAATGGCACACTGTGTGTAACTGTGATCACAGCAGCCTAATGGAAAGAGAGCCTTGAGTAATTGTTGATTACTGTGTACTGATGGTGAGTACTAATCACATAAAGAGCGAACAACACACTGTGTGTAACTGTGATCACAGCAGCCTAATGGAAAGAGAGCCTTGGGTAATTGTTACATACTGTACACTGATAGTGAGTACTAATCACATAAAGAGCTAATAGCACACTGGGAACCTCCCATCATAGCAGCCTAATGGAAAGAGACCCTTGCTGCTTGACGAAAATTGCAATATGTGAGCTGGTCATAAGTTATGAGGTTTTGTCTGCTTTAATTTATGATAGTTGGCATTCAGTTGGACAACTTTTGCGGGCAATAATGAAACTGCGTGCCTGCAATCGGCTTTCTGACAAGTGTGAAATTAGAAGATCTCAAGTCCTGTCAAATCACTAAATTCTGATGTTCTTCACTGAAATAAAATTGGCGAAGAGGTCATTCTTTTGATTTTCTTTAATTGAATAAAACTGGCCAAGATGTCAGACTTTTCTGATGCTCTTAATTGAATCATACTGGTGAACTGCTTACCCATTAACTGTTACTAGTAATTTGCAGAGGGTAAGGGTCAACAATTAATATGCCTTTCTGCCACTACTACCCCTAGTACACGACTATAACATTAGTCTATTCCGGTTGATGGAATAACTTACAAAATTGTACCTCTCAAGGCACAATTGGCAACATTGGGGTGGGGGGTACGGGGAGGGAATAGTCCAGGTGCAGCTTGAAATCTGTCAGGTCTGCAGTTTGCAGTCTGAGTTAGGATCAAGACCAAAAGCTTTGCCCACTAGTGTGCAGCGGCGCCATTTATCTTGTGCAGCAAATTAATAGTCCGGATTACAAAATACACACACAAGAACAGGACATCTGATGGTGGCTTCTGGAATGCTGAATGTTCACAGTACATTCCTGTAAATTGTTTTCCGTTGACAAGAGTCTAATTACGTCATTTCGAAGAATCTAGTTGATGTGAAACTCTATGTGACAATATCTGCATAAAGTCTGGTGGAGTCTCCTAGGTGGAACTATCTTCCATCCTTTCGTGCAGCCTCTTGCGCCTGCTGTAACTGAACAAGCTCCTCCTGGCCAGCAGCAACATTGAGAAAAGCATTTCTGAAATCCCCAGTCTCCATCTTCCGGTCCTTCACCTGGACATGGGCAAGGGTGCTAGACATAAGTATATTGAATTGACCACACACTCAGTCACACTTTGAATCTAGGATCAAGTGAAGAAAAGAGATGGACGCTTGCAAAGCACGAGTTAAACACTATACATCTGTGATCATCACATACTAGTCAATCCAATTGTGATTACTATTCTCGAATGAGGGAGAATAATGAACCCTGAGTGATAATGCTACATAGTTGGCTGCAAAGAAGGGCATCACGTGTTACACGCCTAGAACGAATACATGAAATCCGGTGCAAATCAGCTCTAGTGCGATCTAGATCTAAATATCACTGCTAAGTTACTGGGAAGGATAGGTATCCACCTCGATCACGATATTATTGACAATGATATTCTGCGCGGAAACATGGTTGGCATTCAGGACGTCGAGGCCAAGGAGCTCCAGAGCTTGTACCAGCCGCAGAAGTACGCCTGGGCTTCTTTGGCAAGTTGCACGCAGATGGTATGTATGATCGTCCAGTCTTTCAAGTTCCACCTGAGACCAGCCAGCAGTTACAGTTTAAAACTTTCGTACTATATATAAGCTGCTAGTTCCACTACTGCTCTGAATGCGAAGGAATGTTGAGCAGTGTCTTATTCATAATGCCAACAACACAAGTAGAGACTGATTATCTCTCCACCCTGAAAGCACTGCTTGAGCTATTGCTAAACCCCCCTACAAAACTTCCTCCGAACCTGGATGGCAAGCTTGCATCCGTCTCGCGGGATTCTTACAGTTTACGAAACCTGAACTAATTTTTCCTTTGTATTTGGAGGTTCTTACCAAGCACAACTTTCGTCTTAGATAACGAGACACAGCTTACGAAGCATAAACTTAGTCCTAGATAACGACGTACACATTCCCAAGCATAACCTTCTTGCACAATTTCAAAGTAAATAAGGTTTTTAAACATATGAAGGAAATGACTTACATCGAGAAGCGTTTCGGCCAATTTTGCTGCGGACAGGGCTTGAATTGTACTGAGGGAAGTCAATTTTTTTCTGGTAACTCTTGTGCCGTTCTTAAGATCACTAGTCGTGTGAGCAGCAGCGTCGGTAGCTTCAGAACTCCCTCCGTTGATTATCGTGTGACTGGAATTATTCACAGTTGAACCCAAATCGACATGATTGATTAAACCTCGAGTGTGTGTGCTGCCTGCAGCTGAGGCTGCTGCTGTTGCATCTTCGATTCCTATTGATTTAGAACACTTTTGTTCCAGTTCTGCAATCTCAGTCTCGATATCCTTCATCTCCTTCTTTAGCTCACGTAAATAGTCAATGGCATCACCTACAATTGAAGCTTTGTCCATCTGCGAGTTATTCAGAAATTGTATGTGAATAACAATATCACAATATGATCAAGAACCATGTCATTAGATTCAAGAAAATGAAAATGATAGATTACTTGAGATCATTTCACCTTGCTGATTTTGGGAACCAAGCCCCGCAGCGAGTAGAGACCGTCGTTGAGCTTCTTCCTGCGCTTACGCTCCGAAGCCAGATTTTTGGACACCGTAGTGGTGCCACCAGGCGATAATCGTGTTCCCTTTTTCTCGTGCAGCACCTCCTCCTCACTGACATTCTCGGGCACGTTCACCCGTGGCCTGCTGGTTCTCACGCCTGACGTCGGCCGGGTGGTTTCAGTTTCTTGCGGAGGACTCGATAGTACGAAATTATCTTGTTGGAAGAGATGTCCCCCCTCTCCATCTTCACTAGACCTAGGATTGAATCCACATAGAAGTTCTCCTGACTCGTTTGAAACTGCGACGTGCTCCTCCTCATTTCTAGATACCTCGTGCATTACTGAAAATTTCAAATCCCTTGTTTCTATCATTGGCGACGAGTTAGGCGTGTAACCAAAATGGGCTTCAGCTCGGTGCTCTGCAGGGGATACGGTCTGTACTTCGTCTAACAACTCGTACCAATGCCAACCATTAGCCTGGTCGTTGTCGGCTTTGCAGATCTTCGTAGGGAAACTAGGTACACTGCCGTCACCAATTCCGAGGTTCTCATGTGCAATGGTTGGAGTCGAGTATAACCCCTCAAGTTTCCAGAATGGATCTTCGCATAGGATTGATGAAGTGTCGGAGAGTTTACTGCCCGTCTGATCGGTTTCCCATGGTCTGAATTCCTGCTCCCGTTGGGCGTATCGAACTCCACGCATGTCATGACGGTGATGATCAGTTTGAATTGTACCGAGGGGTGTCGAATTAGCTAGGCCAAGCAGCTGCGGCAAAATGTCATATGCTGCTGTCGGGTACATATCTGAAGACTGGTGATGATGATCTTCAGCTATGAATGGCTCCAGCAGCTCTCCAGGGTATCCCGCCAGAAAGTGACGCTGCTTCTGATACATTTCAATACCAGAGCACAACAATGCGGACGAAACGTTTCAAACGTTTCAAAGAACAGAAGAGTAAATCACGGCTGACTCCAGCAACAGCCAGATAACTCTATGTACGTTCTATGTGCTCTGCTCTTGGCAGTATTCAGTGCATGATCTCCTCTACGGCCTTGCAAGACTTTCCTGCATTCGCTACCCGAAGTTCGTGAAACGAGTCAAACCATGTTACATTTGAGATGCAAGCTCGACCTTGATCGACTTTACCAGCCAATGGAAACTTGACAAAGCACTCGAGTGCTAGTCATGCCTACTCATGAAGGTGGAACAAACTCCATATAACAACAGCTAACAAACGCGTAGATTCCAGTCACTCGTGACAATTCTCCTCCGGAGGCGTGAGAATGCATCAAGAACGAATCGTCCGTTGTGAGTACCTCCATGAAATCGAAAGGGATGGTACGACCCCTCGACGCGAGTAAGTTGCGTCCATCTACATGCTACGCGTCACACACGCGCGCACTACTGTCTTTCCTTCGTAGTTGACGCGGCCTTCGAGTAAACAACCCACTCAATGCCAACCAATAAACCTTGAACACTCTCTACTCAAAAAGCAAGCTCGTTGAGGCACCTCATGAAAAACGCGGTGGTAAAAAAACCTACGACGCGGTGGTCCCACCAAACTCTACTTTTGTAGCACCTGTTGGATATTTAACAAGTTCATTAAACTTTGATCAATTATACGCATCAAGCAAGTCTCTCTGCGATCATTACTAACACCCCTCAGGCGCAATCACTAGTCGACACATCTCATCAACAGATCACGTGTTCAAGCTTCAAAATTAAGCTAGCAAGTGTCTCAAAGATCTAGATATCGCTAGGGAGTCGACAATACAAGAAAACTTACACTGATTAGACTGATGACTGATCCACATGAACTAGGTTTCAGACACTGTTTAACATAAAATTTTGCCACAAAATGCTCTCTATAAAGAGCATCTCCAGCGGTGCTTAGTATGTGACTCTGCACATTAAAATTGGATGAAGAAAAGTCAAAACATGCCGGTATGGCTCAACGATTCCTCCTCCTTTCAAATCAGCGACTCTCCGCGCACCAGCCCCTACATCCTTTCCAAAAAGTTTGAGACACGGATCCGCAACCAAGGATACATGCCGATAATACTCACATGCGCCGATTGAGAAGATGTGACGAGTTTGCTGCTGCTGCTATGAAACAGTGTCCAGAAGATGAATATGAAGCTTCCCGGGAACGATCGAGAAAGTGCCGATTAATACAAGCTAGGCGCGGCCGCGAAATCGTGTTTTACGATCCCCGCGATCCAACGGTCATTTTAACGACCTCCCGTTTCTTGTCAGGATCAAGATCAAGATGCCCTAAAACTTTCTCTCCGACCTAAAATAGCTCAAAACCCTACTACAGGTTTGCAAATTTTAGCTGGCGGAATTCGAACGCGAAACCTGTTCACACCTACCCCCTTAGTACTCATACATTTAGGGAGTAGCAAGAGGCGTACAGGCATCCACGTACCACTACGTCTACCACCGACCTGTAACCCTGGCAAATATGTATCTAATTAGTAATAACGGAATTTGTTATAAGTTGGGTTTTGTTCGTTTGGACTGGGTAATTTAGGCTTATATTTGTAAATTATGTCCTTATGTTTGGAAATAGAAACCGGAATCCGTGGAAGGAGTTGCCCTTTCATTCTTGCAATATCCCTTTCAGAGCTTCAGAAATGGACAATGTTGGGCTTTACGGGGAGAACCACTTTCCATTTCTAGGTGGACCGTCAAACCATTTCACACACATAATATTATTGAAGATTTATTAAAGAAAGTGTTTTGTTCCCTTAAAAATTCTCCTTGAGTCACTTAATTACATTTGGGGGAGGTTAAGCAAGGACCTTCCTCGGTACTCTCTGTTAATTTCTAATACCACAATGTGTTACTAAATTGCTTGGGGATATTACCTTGCAGCTTTATAATAGTTTGGTGCCATTATATTACCCAATTAGATAATTGCACATATTTACTATACAATTTATTATAATCAATAAGTGAATTAAGACCTAGGCTATTTTGCTTCAAACTTTTGTTTTGAGTTCTCCTTTAAGTGTGAAATTTGATTAGGCTAGGCCATGAAGTTACTTCTAAAAGATGCTAAAGAGGAGACTATAAATAAACAATCCAATTTTAGCCATCCTGATTTGTATTGAATCACCAATGGTATTTTTTTTTTGGTGACATAATTTCGCAACTTGACGATTTCTTTTTTAAGAATATCAAAAAAGACACGCAAAATTTGTGACTTTTAGAGATATTTCGTGATTTTTAAAAATAAAAATAATTAAACTAGCCACATCTAGACCTAGGCACTTCCTAGGTCACCACCTCTACTAGCACTTTTGAAAAAATACTACAGCACACCTATACATTACCTTCTAATGTTAATTAAAGTTGGGGATTGTTGCTACTGGACCTACTTGAGGAATTTGGAAAAAAAAATTATTGTCACCATGAGGTTCATTACCAAATAATGATCCACCTAAGACCGCCAGAAAAAATTTCAAATGTTTTAAAGTTTAGGCACATGTAAAATTACTAATTATGTGAAATATATCAAACTTAGCTTATGTTATTTTACTTAAAATAATAATCTAAGGTTTTTAAAAAACTAATACAAGCTACATTAGCTATAAAACATAATTTAAATATGGTCCTTCATTTTAGCCATAATTTATAATATGCCCTTGGGTTATTATCATAACAATTAAAAATCATAAAGATGCTTCTGGTTTTATATTGAGAATATATTCAAAAAACTAGTTATAACTAATTAATTATTGAGATTCATTTATTGATGATTTAACCATGTCATGAATCACAAGTTATTTTTATAATTAGATGCATGATTAAATTTGCAATCATGCATGTTGATTTTGTTTGATTACATGATTTTTAAAATTGGAATCTATATAATGGGATGCATCAAATTGACCATGCAATCACACTTGTTGAAAGCAATTCAATATACTAAAATTTTTGGTTTAGTACTTGATCCAATCATAATGGGAAAGTTGCATCGAACAATGGAAGGGCTAATGTTGATCTTCCATTTGGGCCACACATGAAACATTCAACATTTAAAGATTCAACATTAGAAGGCTCAGGTGGCTTCATCTCTATAAAGGTTTAAAGATGGGGGAACTTTTTTTTAACTCATTATATTGTCAATAAGGGCATTAAACTTTTTTAAAGTTGAGGAGTTCAATGTTGCAACCTTAGCTTTGAGCTCATAATCAAGGTTAAAGAAAGATAAGCACAACAAACAATTTTAGGATTTGTTACGGGACCATTGAGAAAAACTTGAATTTTCTCTTTGCAAACATGAAATGATTTGTTTGATAATGAAAAAATACAATGATCCCCCTATTTCATAATGGGAAAATTAGAATAAAACCTTGAAATATTGGTCACATAATTCCTTTTGAGAGTTTTCCTTGTTTTTTTATTGATTCAGCTTCAATTTGTTAAAGCTGGTTTCCACTTTTTTCCCTATACAGAATGCCAAAAAAAGTGTTTGTTGTGAAGGAAACTAATTGGGAATAACGTGATCAAAACATGGCATGGCTCAAATGCACTCTCAAGGTGATTGAAAAGGAGGAATCCCAGACAAATTGCAAATTCTAATTTTGGGAGTTAGGATTTCCATGGAGTCCTCGGTCCTTGGGGGCACAGGTATGATGAAACTTTATCTAAATTGAATAATCTTTATATCATCAAAAAGCTCTTGATGATGCTACAATAAGATGGGCTCATGTATTGCCAAAAGTCATTTCCCAACTTACAAAAATATTTGAAAAATCAGTACATTTTAATGTTCCAAATGTTTCCAACTAGGTTTCTAAACCAAAACTTAATATTGAAATTCTTAATTTGAATTCTCCAACACTCTTAAATTAGTCATTTTGCAAAAAATACCATGATTGCCATGATTTTCAAATTGCAAGCCACAAAAAAATTGTTTACATTTGTTTGCAATTTTGATTGCTAGGACTTAATTTGCCCGCTTTTTTTCGCTCCTATGACCAATTTTTTATGTTTGATGAATGTCCCAAGGAACAACTAAAGAGTGCAATAATTTTTAAGACTTCTAAAATATGGACCAACATTCAAGTTGGAATATCAACTTTTTGTTTTATTACTTGTACCCTGTCCATGCTACATACATATTTAAAAGTTTTTTCATTTATCAACAACTTGCACCTACAAAGTACAAGATCATATAATCCTCCAATGTTGTAGTTTTCTTTTCACTTTTAGCTTTTATATTATGTGAACTTTGTGCAAATTGTGAATCTTTTGTGATTTTAAACTATCTTTGGGTTTTGATTTGGTGTTCACTAAGTTGTATGGAGGTAAGGGGAGTTGGTTTTCAAATTAAAATGTTGATTTTTCTTTGCATGTTAATTTATTATTCATTGCATGATGACCCAACTCAAACTTTCATTCAACTAAACACAAGGTTTTATTTGGGTTTAGGGTTCCCTTCCAACCCAACTCAAAATTCTCTCCATGAAGTCTTGCTTGGGGCTATCAATAAAAGACTTCATCAAACAATGTTCCATGTATGATAAATCCAGTTCAAGTGTTTAAAATCCAAGAGTTTGATCATAAGAAACAAAATAGTACATGAGTTTTGTAAAAAAAATTCAATATATTGAGGCTACATGGTGTTCATGAGAAAACTTTATATGATAGTTGAAGATGGGCTAGTGAACCCATGAGATGCAAAGTTTGTTTTGATAATAGAGGGCAAAAGAAATGATTTTTGTTGAGATATATAGGAAAGCAAAATGTCACTTCTATTATGCCCACAACGATTGAGGAATTATAATGGAGCAAGGAACCCCTTTATTTCAGATGATAAAATATACAAATAATAATCTCCTTGAGTTCTTAGCACTAAGATCAAAATGCACAAAAATTTGATTGTTAACTTTGTTCTCATTTTTCACAATGTTTCAAAGACCATTAAATTAGCAAATAATAGCATGGTCCAAGTGATGGGTTTAATGCAAGAGGAATGTGTGCTCAATAACATGAATTTTGAATCACGTCCAATATCTGCAATCAATCAATAGATCACTTGGCATTATGTGTTCACATATTTGGACAATCCATTTTTTCAATGCAGAACTATTTTTCAAATGAAGCAATGCAAATTTGTCAATTAGTAAAATGTCAATAAGCCTTGAATGCTTAAGTATCAATTATATGTTGCCAAGTGCTCAAGCACCATTGATTTTTTGTTGGTGTGGTGTGCCTTCATGTGACTATGTAGTTAGGAGGCATCTCTTTTGCACTCCTAAATATTGGTGGCCAAATACAATCTTCCACCTAGGAAAAAGTTTTAATATCTTTTCAAATGATGGTTTTTGCTATGTTTGATGTTCTCAAATTTTGTTGACCTTTGGATTCTAGTTATAGGAACACAAAAAGATGAAGAATTCATTGCTTTTTGTTTTCACGATTTTCACCCATCTGACATGTTATAGACTACTGGATCAATGTGAAAAATGCGGTTTCAATGTCACCTTGAGAATACCCCGCCCCCCAAACACACACACACTCACAAAAGTCAAAACCCTTTTCACACTAAATATTTCAACAACACAATATAAAATAATATTTCTACACCAACTATCTAACACACTCCTTTCTGCAAGAAAATATTGTACTCATTAAAAAGACATCAACTTGTTGGTTTGTAAAAAATCATTGTTGCACAATGCATAAAGCCTTGTAGGATTGGGGTTTGATCCTCCCTTGTTATGAATCCCGTTAGCAAATACACATGAAACCAATTTTCCATTAATATTTATCTTTTTGTCTCCAATTTTTTCTCAAATATTAGAAATTGTTCACCAAGATATTCCATTGTTGCCCCTAGTATATAACCAACAATATTCATATCTAGGAATTGAAATGTTGCCAAAGTTCTCACAACCAAAATAATTTGGTCGCAGATTTTTTTCTTATGGTTTTGACATTTTTGCAAAATATGCAACCCTTTTGTTTGCAAGATAAAAATCTCTGAGATACAAGCTTGGCTCTGTTGATTTCATTATTTACCTTGTCCAAGTAAGTGGGGTTGCTAGTTGGAAACTTTGTACATTTTTCATTAAAATTCTTTAAAAAATAAATTTAAAAGGGGAAAAAAAAATGCAAGTGAAATAATAAGAGCACCTCAGTGAGATTTACTCCATAAAGACAATGGAACAAGTCAAAAGTGTAAAGAAAATCCGTGTTGAAAGGGTGAATGTGCAAACAGAAAAAGAAGACCCCAGCTGCCATTTTCATCAATTCTTGCCAAAGACATCCAATAGAATGAAGCCTAACATTAATAGCTCAAGACAAAATAGCAGGCCATGGTCTACCATACAAGTTAATGAATGATAAAGTGTCCACACATAACTTGGTCACGTGGGACCATTGAAATCAAAAGTATACTTTGACATGCAATTCTCCAAAAACTTATCATTTCAATTCTAAAAATACAACAAAAAGAGTGGAATGGTTTTGGCTTACAAGATGGGATGGCCACACGTCTCTGCTTCAACTACCTACTCAGAAGAAATGGCAGTTTGCCTTTCTACCCATTTGCTCTGAGCTTCTTTGGCACTCATGAATCATGTTACAGAATTGCCACTCTTTTGTAACCAATCTGCAAATGTATCAATGCCCATATCAGTTAATCATCCGTTAGAAAACAAATCTCAATTATGAGGCTTTCTAGCTAGCACAATAGTTTCTTTGTTGTAGGGGAGGTTCTCATATGAGTGGGTTCTCCTGAGGGAGGGTCTTATGAGGGCAGTAGCCCGAGGGCATCCCCGACCGATGGAGAACACATGAGTGTGGGAACCTCGAGGTACATGACAAAATCTCTTCTCTTTCATTCCTCCATTCTTTCCTTCTTGTTTTTTTTTAAATTTTCCTCATCTGTCCCTTTCCTCCTTGTGTTCTTGAATTTTCCTGATCTGTCCCATCAAAAAATCTTTTCATGGGAACATGGGAATGTCGAAATATACCAGGATCTCCCCCACCAACGCATAACTCCCTAGGGATCTTCTGCTGGAGGAGATCCCTCAAAATACAAAGACAAATAAAAAGAGAGGTTTTACGGGTTTTTGAATTACATGAATGTCATTTTTAAAATGCTTCACATATGGTGAGATATATTAGAGATAGTGAGTGAGTTCATTCCAAATGCAAATCCTTCCCAAGTATGTACCAAGGGGCCCACCCCCAAAACAAGAAATGATTTGTAATAGAAATAACTTATAAAGTCCAACAACCACACTACATAAGAATTTGTCTTGTATCCAAAGGCACATGGAACCTTACTGTTTTCCCAATTTGTCCTCAAATGAATACCCACTTTGTTGTTGTCTTGTAGTTAGTGGCATAGCCTATTACCTCCCATGTGACAAAAAGACCTTTAGTCACATGACCTTTGGCTGAAATCTTTTCTCTGGTTTCTGATTTATTACAATACCAATCAATACCCTTTTGATACCTAGTCTGAGTGTATATTCAATTTCCATTCACAAACCCAAATCAAAATTCCTAAGTGATTCCTCAACAAGTTTGCGTGGAGAACTTCTAAACAATGTAATGGGTGGGTGGGCAATCCCCATTTTGTCCTTTCATCTTGGCACCTTCTTTTAAAGCCTCAGATACATGTGTCTTCACTCAACAGAAATCAAATTAAGAATTGTACCTTTTTATCTGTATTTTCAATGGCCAGAATACCTCTCATCAACATTTCGTGATAACTACAAAATGAAGGGAAAAAAAAAAAAAAACCAAAAACCAAAAAAAAAAATCTTTTTTGAGTTTTCAAAAAAATAAATAAAAATATATAAAAAAAATAAAGTTA